>Ga0194048_10000004_pt1 | contig 147462 bp, 135 predicted proteins | sample JunL225m_MetaG_FD_161685 | JGI IMG/M metagenome (GOLD analysis project Ga0194048, IMG submission 161685) | Anoxic zone freshwater microbial communities from boreal shield lake in IISD Experimental Lakes Area, Ontario, Canada - Jun2016-L222-5m | ecosystem: Environmental > Aquatic > Freshwater...
AGATAAGGGGGGGTCATAGGGTTCACCGGGCTGCCGCAGCCATCTTCGTCACCGACAACTCAGCCAAAAGCTGATCTGCCGTGGCGAATCCATCGAACCGCACCCAGCTCGCCCCGGCGGAAGACCGCACGAGAATGGCCGGGGAATGGTTCATTTTGTTACCGCGATAAACGTCAAAAGCCCGCTGAGCCGACTGGCTCGCGGCGAGGGTGCCGGTGTAATGGCGCCACTCGGGACCGGCATGAAACGTCTTCGCGTATTCGGCAAGACGTACCGGCGTGTCCTGTTCTGGGTCAATCGAGATCGACACGATCTGGACCTGATCCCGGGCCGCACCCAATCGCGACTGAAGTTGCGACAGAGTTTGGCTCGTGAGCGGGCAGACGGTCGTGCAGCTGGTGTAGATAAAGGTCAGAACGACGGGGCGATCGCCAGCAAGTTCGTCCCGCAGCGCCACCGGATGGCCGTCGTCCCGCACAAGGCGAACCGCTGGCACCTGATAAGACACTTCGGAGCGACGCACCGGGGCAGGCGCTTCCATCATGGCGTGATGGTGCGCATGCGGTTCCGCGTCTATGGGCTCGTCCGCACACGCACCTACGCCAAACAGCGCAGTGCATGCAGCAAAACCCAGCAAAACGAAGGTCCGAATAGTCATCAACACGTCCCTTTTCTTCTATCCCTTACGGCAGTGACTCCAGTTAGAGACACCACCGCACTCAGCCAATCCTGCACCGACCGCATCCGGGGGGACATCAGGTCGACTTCTCCCTTTTTAGGGAACCCCCTACAGGGTTACCCTCGCCACGGCGGCCAATCCGCCCTGACGGAGGGCAGTATGCACATCAGATGCGGCGCGCAACCGCCTGAGCGGGCTAAAGTTTAATTTTCGTGAGGTCGGTCACGAGAACGCCGGTTTCTGCCCCCTAAAGGACAAGCGAGAACTGTGCGTTGGGTCACAGACGGCGGGTCAGGGGCAGGGCAGACGGCCTTGGAGCCGCTAGCGGGAGGGGTGGGTGCGCCCGATCGGGATCGTTTTTGGGGTGTGATCACCCGGCTACCGGCAATTAAACTGCCCCACGAGCCACCTATCGGTGCGGAACCCCGAAGACCGAAGGGCCATACTTCTTGGCGCCCGCATTCGGGTCGTAGACGAACTTCCAGTCGGCGTAAGTGGCCGCCTTATCGAAGTCCACGTCCTCTTCATCAAAACGTGCCACTTTAATCGGCGCTTTGCTCGCGGCACTGGCGACGCCCATAACACCACCATCTGGCCCCTTCAGCAGGATCCATGGCCCCCCCCCCGTCATGGGGTCCGGATAAAGCGCGCGCAGATAGTGGGCCGGCAAAGTGCCGGTCGGATCCGCCAGCAAGGCCGCCAGGTCGGGTGGGAACCGGCCGTGGGTGCGATAGTAGTTCTCGATCGCCAGACGGTAGGCATGGCCGACCCACAGCAATTGCTGTTCATTGTCGCGTTGCATAGCGCTACTAACCACGGGGGCCGCCAGCGCCAGCGACAAGCCGATCAACGCCACGAGGACCAGGATGCCGAAATAGGTAACCCCCGCCGTACGGCTAGGTCGGCTACCACTCCGCATACGGAACGCCATTCTGGCCATTGCCCTCGGCCCCACTCTTGACGTCCTTCATCCCTGGATTCTCGGCTTCATCAGAGGCAATCGGCAACCAATGCTCGTTGTCGCCCGTGAACGGATCGACGGGCACCGCCCGCAGATAATGATCGGTCACTAATACGGCCAACGATTCTGGATAGTGCCCTTTATCGCCGGAATACCGATCAATCTGCTCGCGCAGGGTGGACAGGTCCTGGCGCAGGACCGTTTCCTTGGAGCGCTCCAAGGACTTGAAATACCGCGGCACAGCGATCGTGAGTAGGGTCGCGATGATCGCCATCACCACTAGCAGCTCAAGCAGCGTGAAGCCGCGATTCTTCCTACCATGCACTGTAAAGCACTCCATTCAAACCGGTTTTCAGGGACATCGAGTGGACGTCATACACATCGTCACCGGGTTCTGGCGCATCCGGGGGACTCGCATAGGATCGCAGCGCCCACGTCTCGGCGGCCGGCGTATTCATGTCTGGCCACAGCGGATCGCGCGGGATCGCGCGCAAAAAGTAGATTTTGACCCCCTCCTTGGGGCTACGCGCGTCGTCGACGCCGTCGACCAGCGTCTGCAAGTCTGGTGGATAGCCGGACTTATCGGCATCCTTCTGGATGCGGCCGGTGTCTGATGCCTTCTTGTAGGCATCAATCCCCGTCCGAATCGTCCGCAGCGCATCACGCAACTGCGACTCGCGCTCGCGCTGGTACATCAACTGGGCAGACGGGAGGACGGCCGTAGCCAACAGCGCCATGATCGCCAAGGTGATCACGAGTTCAATGATCGTGAACCCACGCACCCGGCCTAGCGCCCTACAATGTCCCCCGAAGCCACTCATATATTCAGGTCGGTCAAATTACGGCGTCGACGCAATCGCAAGCGGGGTCGCCTGCGTAGCCGCCAGGGCAACCCCGTCCGCTCCCATCAGCACCACCTGTGTGGAGACCGTGATTGTTGGGCGGGCGAGAAGCACCTTAAAGCGCACATTCAGCAGGCTGCCACTAGCACTCAACTGCGTGGCGCCCGAGTCGAGTTGCACCCCGCCGGCACGAACATCCACCTTACCTTCCGGCGCGACATCCCCAGCGTCCGCCGACAGTACCTGCAGTGCAGTCGGGTCGAACCGCAGTTGCGTACGCACTTTGCCAGCACCGGTAGCCCCATCGAGTCGCACCGCTACATTGATAGCATCCCCCACCTTGGCCGTGCTCGGGCCATCCAGAGTCACCCGTGCTTTGCCATCGGACGCTTTGGACGTGTCACCGGGTTCATTGGCCGCCGGTGCCGCCGCTTTACTTGCAGGACCGTCAGCCGCCGCTGGCGTCTCCGTACTGTTGCCCGGCGACCCATCCGCTACCGGCGCCGCCGTGGGCGTCAGCAAAGCAGCCGCATCAATCCGTTGCGGTAGAGCGCGGGCCATGACCGTCGGTGCGCCCGAAGGCGTCGACGGGCCCGACATCGTCGAAACGCCACCGCCACCCATCGCAGGTGACGCCGCCGCCGAGGCCGGTGCGGCATCGGACGCATGCATGTTCGAGAACGGGGCCGACCGCGTCTGCGCTTCCGTGCCGTACCAGAACTCCGTCGCGTCGACCGTCGGCCGGCTTTGCGCGCGGATGATGCGCGGCGTGATCGAGAGAATGATTTCGCTCTTGTCTCGTTTCGTCCCATTCGAGCCAAACAACCGACCCAAGATCGGCAGGTCGCCGAGCCCCGGCAAGTGAGAAGAACTCTTCTGATCCGTGTCCGTGACAAGTCCCGCAAGCACTTGCGTCTCTCCGTCCTTCAGTTCCAGCGTCGTCGCCGCATTACGCGTACCGATCTGGTACACGTGGGTCTGGCCGCCATTGCCGGTTGCCACGTCAAACTCTTTCACAATCGAGGAGACCTCGAGACCAACCTTGATCTGCACATTGCCATCGAGGTGAATAGTCGGCGTCACGTCCAGGTTCAGACCCACTTCCAGATACTGCACGCTGCTGGTCGCGAAGGAGGACGTCCCGGCACCGGACGAGGCACCCGAGGTCACCACCGGCACACGGTCGCCGATCATGATCTTTGCTTTTTCTTTATTCTTGGCCCGAATTCGTGGACTGGAGAGCACGTTGGTTTGGCCCGTGGTCTTTAGAAAATCCACGCCACCGGTCAAGTTAGAAACGGTGATCGAATTGCGGTTCTGATGCAGATAGTCATCGATGTGCATCGAGGTCCCCGTAGGACCGGTGGTCACGGTGGTCCCCGCTGCCGCAGCGGCCGCCAATGGGGTCGGCGTGAAGGTCACAGCGGACGGGTAACGAATGCCGAGCTGATCGAGCAGCGTATGCGCAGCCTCTAGCACTTCGACCTCGAGAATCACTTCAGGTTCGGCCACATCGATAGACGACACCAGCTTCTCGGCCATCCGAATGTGCTCTGGCGTATCGCGCATCACCACCAGATTAGCCCGCTCATCCACGAACAAGGTCTTCACGCCGAGGACGGTTTTGAGGAGATTCTCGACGTCTTTTACCGCCGCATTGGCCAGATAAAAGGAGTGCACGATTTCTTCCTGGTACTCCTTCTGCTTAGCCGGCGTCGCCGGATAGATCAGGACCATATTTTCGGACAGAACCTGCTTGGAGAGTTGATTTTGCGCCAATATCAAATCAATCGCGGATTCAACTGGTACGCCAGTCACAAAAATCGTGGTTTTGCCCTCGCTCTTCACATCTTTATCGAAGATGAAGTTCAGGCCCGTCTGACGAGCAAGTACCTCAAACACCATTTTGGTCTGCGCATCCCGGAACTGCAGCGTAACCGCTCGGCTGTCCTTGGTTTTTAACGTCGGCACCGCACTGACCGGTCCACGCGAACTCTGTATTTTCGCCAACAGGTTCTGTGCAGGAACAAACGATGCGTCTTCTTCTAGCACCGCTCGCAACTCAATCTCGGCGGCATCCAGATTCTTCTTATCGAACTGCGCCTGTGCTTTGGATAAGCGATCCATGTGCGCGACATCTGCGCGGACCTGCGAAAGACCGTTCTTTGCGCGTGGATTTGCCGGCTCGAGAACCAAGACGCGGCGGAACGCCATTTCGGCCGCAGTCGGATCGCCCGCCGCGCGCGCGGTGTCGCCCGCCGAGAGCAAGGACTGTACCGAGCGCTCTGTGCGCGACAGCAGATCCATCCGGTAGATCAGGTTGTTCGGATCTCGGCGCGCTGCATCACCCAGCTTGGCGATACCGACCTCGTACTGGCCATGATCAACCGCAGAGATGCCCTCCCGATGGAGTGACTCCGCGGCACAGCCCGCCAGGGTCAAAACAAAGGAAAGGACCATCATTCGAATAGCATAAGACTTCACTGGACGACTCCGGCCGGCAGCGTCTGCCGGATGTTGAGCGGCAAGTAGTTGAACACGAGTTGCCCCCCTTCGATTTTCTCGAAGAGAAGAACACCATCTAATTTATCGCCGATATGTGCGTCGATCACTCGATCCGCACGAGAAAGGAAGTAAGTGGCCCGTTCGCCCGCGGGCGTATAGCTACCGACAAACGCGTACGGCAGCGGCGGCGCAGTCGGCGCGGCCGGTGCCTCTGCAACAGCAGCGACCGGCGCCGGCGCAACGTACCACGAGTGCGGCGCGAACAGCGCAGCGGACTGTGTGGAGGGCGCGACGCGACCCGCGGCGATCAACGACTTCGGTGCAGCGGCCCGCGCGGCACTGGCTTTTGCCAGCACTTTGGCCCGAGCGATTGCCCGCGCACGCGCCTGCGAGAGACCCGCCGCTGACTGCTGTTGGGTGCTCTGACGGGCCGCCTCACTGTAATAGATCACGGTGCCCGCAACGAGTAATACGATCAATCCAATGAGCATCAAACGACGTCGTTTGACAGAGGCCAAGGACGGCCCGGCCAAGAGTCGATTCGCCATCAGGGCGCTCATGGAGTCCCCCGGGTGTACAGCGTAAGGCGGATGTTTGCTTCCACCACGCCGTCGGCAATGCTCTTGCGTTCAATCGCCAGTTCACTCAGGGAGGCAGACGGCACGTTTTTTAACACCTGATCAATGAAAGAACGGACCGCAGGATAAGAGCCGGACACCGGGAAAGACACGTTATAACGGGTGATGGCGCCCGTACGGGTCGCCGCGACGTCGTATTTACCCGAGTCCATTGCAAGGCCTGCAGCGTCGGCTTGTACCAGAATCACACCCAAGGTCTTCGGCATGTCGACACGGGCGGGCAACGCATCCAGCAAGCGACGTGGATCATCGCTGGGGATCACGGTACCTTGTGCTGCCCGGGCTGACACCGCGGCGGTCGCGCTCACCAAATCGCCACGCAAGGACAGTACCTCATCGGCCAGCGGCCAATGGGTCGAGACCAAGAAGATCGCGGCAGCAGCTAACAATCCCAAACCGATGAGACCACGCTGCCCCGTCCGCTTCACCGTCCAGGCGAGCGACGGCAGCCAGTCTCGCGTCAGACGCCGTGTGATGGGGATCGCCTGCACGTCGATCGGCGCAGAGCGCACCGGCGGCGTGGCAATCGGCGGTGCCGAGATCACGGGCGGCGCTGCTTTTTGCAGCGAAACCAGGTTATCGCTCATGTACGCCACTCCGCCGACAACTTGATGCGAATCGGGTGCTCGGGATCATCCTTGCGCCGTTCATGACTTTCCAGCATCGGATAGCGCAGCAATGCGCTCCCTTGTAAACGTTCTAAATACTGTAATGCATCCGGCAACCGGGGCACTTCCGCGACGATACGAACGGTGTGTTTGGCCGGATCCGGCACCACACTCAAGATGGAGACGGTATTGGCGAGATCCTGATTGGCGGCTTCTAAGTCGTTCAGCAACGGGGTCCAAGGCACCGTCAACTCGTGCTGCACTTCAGCCAGCTCGGCCGCGAGCTTTGGATCGGTAATGGGCGCCACGCGTTTGACCCGCGGTAGCGCCTCAATGCGCGCCTGTACTTGGTCGCGTTCCTGGAGTTTGGCGTTGAACGCAACGCCGATCCCAATCACCGCCAACGCACCCAGCAGGATCAAGGCCCAGCCGGCCTTGCGCGCTTCATGCACGGGAGCAACAAAATCCAACCGCACTATACGTGGGTGTTTCATGCGACCACCCGCTGCAACAGCGAAAATTCAGGCAGACGCTCTAGCCGGGCATCCGGCTCGAGCCAATCCAATTCCGGCAGGGCGGCACGACCCTCGGCACGCATGGACAGCGGCGCGTCAACGAACAACTGTCCGGCGCCGCTCTGCGATTCGGTATAGCGACCAAAAGCACGCAGACGTTGCAGTTCCACCGTCCAATCGGAGGACAAACGCGCGGTATGGACTCGGCGCCATTCCCCATCGATCACTTGCACAGCGGCGAGAGAGCCTTCGTCGAGTGTAACAAACCAGGATTCGCCGGCCGGCAAGCGGTGCCGCCACGCATTGAACGCCACAATCACCTGCGGCTGTAAGGAGGTCAGCCGCAGCCGCGCGGCGGCCAGCAGATCCTCCAGTTCCAATCGCAACGGGGCCGGCGTGGCGCAGGCCAGATACGGGCGGCCCGGCGGCACATCGGTCAGGGTGATGGACCAGTCGGCAAGGGTGTCGCCAAAGGCGTCGGCCAATACATAACGGGCGTGACTGAGTCGCCCATCAGCGTCCAAGCGCACCGCGGGCGCCGGCACAATGCCGTAGCGCAACCAAGGATCCGCCAAGACTACCCGCGCGGACGCGTCTTGCCACAGGCTGTCTGCTAGTAGTTCCGCCAGCACCGCGAAGGCAGGCCGTGGATCGCCAGCATGACCGCCCGACACCACCGATTCTGCGGATGCTACGACACGCGGCCGCAGTCCGCGCCCAATACGGGCCAATGCGACCCGGTGCGGCGCGATATACGCGACGACTTCATCACGCCATTGCGGTGACACGGTTGGCCTCCAACAGAGTGGTCTTGCCATCACGCACCAATTCGAGCGCGACGGTTCTCATGAGTTTGGAACCGCCGGCTTCGGCCAGTTCCTTGAGCTTGCGGGCCGGTGCACGCGCCACAATAGCCTCGCGCAGTTCATCGGTCAGCACCAGTAGTTCACCAATGGCCTTACGGCCTTTGTAACCGGTGCCGCGGCAATGAGCGCAACCGCGACCCACGCGGAAATTCCAACCCGCGACCTCAGCCAACTGCAGGCCCGCCTGCGTCACCATCTCCGCAGTCGGCAGGTTCGGCTCAGCGCATTGTTCACAGACGACGCGGATCAAGCGCTGGGCCATGATGCCATTGAGCGCGGATACAAACGCATACGGATCCACTTCCATGTGGGCAAAACGCCCCAACACGTCGAAGACGTTGTTCGCGTGCACGGTCGTGAAGACCAAGTGACCGGTTAGTGCAGACTGGATCGCAATCTGCGCCGTTTCCGGGTCACGAATCTCACCGACCATGATTTTGTCGGGATCATGGCGCAGGACCGAGCGCAGTCCGCGCGCGAAGGTCAGCCCCTTCTTTTCGTTAACCGGGATTTGCAGCACACCGGCGAGCTGGTACTCCACCGGATCTTCGATCGTGATGATCTTGTCCTGGCCGGTATTGGTCTCAGAGATTGCCGCATACAGCGTCGTGGTCTTACCCGATCCGGTCGGACCGGTCACGAGCAGCATGCCGTAGGGCAAACTAGAGAGTCGGCGCAAGCGATGGACCACTTCAGGGTCGAAACCCAGCACATCCAAGCGCAAGCCCTGCAACTCATCGGTCAGCGTTTGCTTGTCCAAAATACGCAGCACGGCATCTTCACCGTGCACGCTGGGGATAATCGACACACGAAAATCGATCGGTCGGCCCTTGAGAGCCAATTTAAAGCGGCCGTCTTGCGGCACACGTCGCTCGGCAATATCCAACTCGCTCATCACTTTGATGCGCGAGATCACCTGTTCACAAAGATCCGCACCGCCAAGAGAGGCGACATGGATGAGCACGCCGTCGACGCGATAGCGGACGGCCAGACCCGAAGGCCGCGTTTCGAGGTGTATATCACTCGCGCCCGCTTTGAGCGCGTCATACACCGTGGAGTGGACTAACTTGACGACTGGACTCGAGTCGCTGGAGATCGTCGCCAGCGACAGATTCTCAACCTCGTCATGATCCGCGCTGCCCTCGCCGTCCGACATGCCGGCGACATCCATTGCACGCATGTCTTGTTCATGCCGGGCAATGAAGGCGGCAATGGCCTCCGCCGAGGCAAGCGCCCACCGCAGCGGCACATGGACCCGCACTTCGACCCAACCGCGAACGGTGGTATCGAAGGGGTCGGACACCACCGCGATTAACTCGCTACCACGCCGAACGACGACGCAACCGCGCCGAGCGGCATCGGTGGGTCCAAGCACATCAAACGCCGGCGGCAGATCCAGCAACGCCGGCCCACTGAGGACCGGATAATTCAATTTCGCGCCCAAGGCACGGGCGAGCGTGTCGCCATCCAAGCCCGTAGCCTCGCCGAGGCGGGCCACGGACGAGCGCCCATCGCTACCATAAAGAGCGGTGCGAATCGCCTCGTCCGGCAAGTCGACAGACTTGGGGACTTCGTGCACAGCGCGTAGGTTAATCAAAGCCGCATTCATCGAATGCTCCCGGCAAGTTCAAAGATCGGGAAATACATGAGGACCACAATACCGCCGATAATCAAGCCAATCACGGCCATCATCGCCGGTTCCACTAATCGGGTGGCGACGTCCACAAAGCGCGACAATTCATCGTCGTAGAACGCTGCAATACGCTCCATCATGTCGCCCATATTGCCGCTGCGCTCCCCGACGCGCAGCATGCGTTCCGCCACCGCCGTCGTCAGCCCTTCGTGGGCCAAGGCTTCCGTGAGCGATCGGCCTTCGCGGACCGCTTTAGTGGCCGCCACCAAGCGCGGCTGCGCACTGGCCGCGAGCAAGCCACGGGTCATTTCAAAGGCCGTGACTACCGGAATACCCCCGCGAATGAGCATGCCCACCGTGCGATACAAGCGGGCTAACTGGTACGTCTGCATCTGCCGGCCGATCGCCGGAATCTTCAGAATGCTGCGACCCACCGCAGCGCGGAAAGATGCTTGCGACACCATGTAGACAAACGCGGCCACAAAGGCGAGAAAGCCGAGCAGCACGGCCATGCCATGCGCTTCCAGTAGCTTGCCCCATTGCATCAAGAGTCGGGATGCTAAGGGCAATTCGCCACCGATCTCTTCGTACACACTGCTAAAGCGCGGCACGACATAAGCGACCAGAAACAGCACCACGAGCAGGCCGGCGCTCAGCAACACGGCCGGATAGATCGAGGCATTGATGAGGCGCTTTTTGAGGACGTTGATCTGTTCTTGATAGGTGACGTAGCGGCGTAAGGACTCAGAGATGGCGCCGCTGCGCTCACTGGCGCGCACCGTCGCGACGAACAGCGCCGGGAAGGTGCTCGGAAATTCTCCCAAAGCCACGGAAAAACTCTGTCCTTCGAACAGACGGCGGCGCAGGCCATCTAGGACATTACGAATCGACTCATCGCGCTCTTTTTCCGTCAGCGCATCAATGGCTTCCACGAGCGTCAGGCCCGCTTCGAGCAGTGCCACCAGTTCACTGGAGAACGGCACCAGTGCAAGCTTCGCCCGCCCGGCCCGACCGAGTCGTGCGGCTTCAATATTTAGGATGCGCAAGCCGCGCGCGCCCGCTTGTCGGCGGGCGTCGGCTTCGTCCAGCGCATCGATCTCGTGTACCGCGACCGCGCCCGAGGCATCCAATGAGGTGACCTTGAATCGCATGGGTTACCAGTTGACGATGTCGGCGTCTTCGCCAGTGCCGCCCTCGCGGGCGTCTTTGCCATAGGACAATAAATCAAAATCGCTGTGCGTTCCCGGTTGGGTATACACGTAAGCGTGCCCCCAGGGATCGGGCGGAATACCTTTGCGCAGGTAAGGGCCGGCCCAGTTGGCCTCCCCACTGGGAGCCACCGCCAGCGCCTGCAGACCCTCTTCGGAGGTCGGATAGTGGCCCACGTCGAGTCGGTATTGGTCGAGGGCTTTTTCCAGCGAATCAATTTGCGCTTTCGCGACCTTAGTCTGGGATTTGCCGACTTGGGCAAAGTAACGGGGCGCAACGAGGCCGGCCAAGAGGCCAATAATGACCATGACAACGAGCAACTCCAGCAAGGTAAAACCCTGCGCGAGTGTCCTGCCGGTACGTTGTGTTCGCACTTTTAAAGCTCCTTTCCCTTTTAGATCAATGACTTGATGCTTATCAAATCATGATCTCACGACCACCAAAACCGCTCGGTGTGGCACCGAGCAGCAGCACCGCGAAGCGATGGCTGTGCACGCATGGAAAGGCTGAAGACCCCACCATCGGCAGGGTTTACTGTATCAAACTGACATAATGCGACCGTGACCGGTGTCACGATCCCGCTCAGTTGATGAGCGTAGTGCGGCCATTTGGTTGGTGACCGGCCAACGGCCATTCGAGCCGGACCGCCGTCCCCTGCCCAGGGGTCGAGTCGATGCGGTAGGCCCCGCCGAGGCGCTCAGTACGCTCGCGCAGGCCACGCAGTCCGCGGGACTCGCGCACGATCGCCCCCGGCGCCGCGCCAGGGCGCACTGGATCAAAGCCATCCCCATCATCGCTGACCAACACGGACAAACACGCGTCCTTGAGCACCATGCCGACCCGCACTTTGGCCGCATGCGCATGGCGGGCCACGTTATTGAGCAACTCCTGCACCGAGCGAAACACGTCTATACCCAAGGTATCGGGAATCTGTCCGTCATCGACCTCAATGTCGGTGGTCAGCACCACCCCGGTATAGGTCTCGTTCCATTCTCGGCACAGGTAGCGGATGGCGGAGGCCGCCCCCAAATCATCCAGTACCGCCGGACGCAAGTTCATTGAGATATTGCGGACGTCCACCAGCACCTCGCGCACTCGGCGAGCGCTCGTTTCAATCAACGTCGCCGCCTCGGCCGAACGTTCACGCTCCAGCAACACCCCTGCATTCTCGAGAGAGTATTTGATGGCGGTCAGCGCCTGCCCGACCGAGTCATGCAGGTCCTGTGCGATGCGCTTACGTTCCAATTCCTGCGCATCCACCAGTTGATTGGATAATTCTCCCAATTCACGCTGCGAGCGCAGCAGTGAAATTTCCGACTCCCGGCGACGCGTAATCTCATCACGCAACGAGCGGTTCGCCTCGGTCAACTCCTGCGTTCGCGACCGCACCCGATCCTCGAGCGATTGATTCAGGAACATCAGTTCGCGCTCCGCCGCGCGCAGGGCCGACAGATCGTACACAAGACAGACGATCGACGGCGGCGCCGCGCCGTTGGTCCAGGCATCACTGGCATCCGAGGCGTAGCGCAGATCGACCCGGAGATCGCGCGCGAGTGTATCGTCGAATAACTCGAAATTGGCCTCTTTTTTTGTTGCAAGCACGGCCACAGCACTATCGATTGCCGTACGCAGCGCGCAACCGGGGCGCGTACAGGCTGAATGCAGTAAGGAATGCACATCCAGGCCGATGGCATCACGGATAGGCACACCGACCCATTTTTCAACGGCCCGATTGGTGCGGGTGATCCGCTTGCGATGATCGAGCAAGGCCACGATCGCATCGACCGAATCGGCCGTGCTTTCCCAATCCACCTTCGCCTTATAAACCTGCGAAATAATCACGCCACGATCGCTGTCACCTGCGGCGATGCTGACACCCGCACCGATCAGGCGCCGCACAATATCCACCGCAGCCCGACGAAGGGCCGGCTCCGTCTGCGCGGGCGGCACAAGAAACAGCAGGACATAATTGCCTGCACCACCATCTGGCACCGCCGCACACAGCGCCTCCATCGACGTGATCGGCATCGTTTCGGAGGCCTCGCCGACTGCGCGCGCGTAAGCGGCACGGACATGCACTTGATCCGGGAAAGCAAGCGCATCGGTCAGTAGCGGCACATCACGCAAGGCCACCGCACGCTGCGCCCAAGCGCCGGGCACATTAGCGCCAGCCACCAAACGGACCGTATCTTTACCCGCTTCACGCTCAAAGACCAACGCAGAAGAATTGGGGAATTTCTGCACCAACCGCTCGCATAACACATCCGCGATGGCGCGCGGCGTCACGGCGAGTGCACAGGCATCGGCAAATCCAGCGATCAACGAGGTAATGTGATCCACAGTCGACAGCCCCCTGGGCGATTTCTACAGCCGTTACAGATGTTGCAACGATATTAAAAGGTCCGCACATTAGCGATGCTGCCGACTACCACTTTACCGGTAGGCTTTTGCCCCGTCTGTGGGTAGGTGTTCCACCCGTGCCCAAACGGTCTATCGCGCACTTAACCACTTTGGGCGAGAAATCGTCGGTATAGACGCAAGACGGTCGGCACATAGGCCTGCGTTTCTGCATACGGCGGAATATGGCGGCCATGCCGCTCGACGGCCTCTTCGCCGGCGTTATAAGCCGCCAGCGCCAGTTCTAAATTGTTGTTGAAACGCAGCATAAGGTAGTGCAAGTACCGCGCGCCGCCGTCGACGTTAGCCGCGGGATCAAAGGGGTTGGACACACCAAAGCGCTTGGCGGTTTTCGGATGCAACTGCATGAGCCCCTGCGCGCCAGCACGGGACACCGCATTCGGATCAAAAGCCGATTCCGCCGCAATCACGGCCTTGAGCAACGCCGGCTGCAATTCCGTACGACGCGCCGTGCGATCGATCAAGCCCGCGTAACCGCTGGCGCGTTCTTTCCAGCTGCCTGCTATTGCGGCAGTCATTTCCACCCGATCAGGGCCGGCCTTTTGAAACAACACGAAACGCACGTCATCGGGCACGTTGGTGTAGTGCGCCACACCGCCTTCATCGACGAAACTATAAATGTCCGCCCGCGCCACGGCAGACGACAACACCAGTGCCCACACAGCGCAGGCCGTCGCAACAATGTAACCGGAAACCCTCATAATCGTTCTCGATAGCGCTCAGACGAGTTTGCGCAAGCCGCGCATTGCTAGCAGCAATTGTGCGCCTCGGCGCTTTCCCACAGTACCGAAAGGTCTCTAAATCGTTAGCCAAGTCTCATATTTGGTTAGACACAATGGCTTTATGTCCAATTAGCGCAATAGTAGGTCCGCCACTACTAATACTGCGGCTGCGGGTCGGGTAACACCCTAGCGGGTATGCGGGCCTGACCACTGACACTGATCGAGGATTAGGACATGGACTCTCAGATTGCACAACCAACAGCGGTCGACCGACCCAGCAGCCTGCGCCTGTCAACGGCAACGCCTGCGCGACGCGTCTTGCTGGTCGATGATCACGCGATTTTGCGCGAAGGCATCAGTGCGCTGCTGTCGTTGGAGGCCGATTTCGAGGTCGTCGGCCACGCCGGCTCCACCGCAGAAGCCATTACCCGGGCAGCGGAACTCGCGCCCGACCTGATCGTGACCGATCTATCGATGCCTGGCGCTAGCGGCGTGCAAGGTCTGTTGGAATTACGCCGAACCTGTCCTGGTGCGCGCATTGCCGTGCTCACGGTACACAACACCGAGGAGCATATCCGGGCCGCACTGGGGGCGGGCGCCGACGGGTATATCGTCAAGGATGCGTCGCGTTCGGAGCTCGTGCACGGCCTGCGCGCCGTCCTTTCCAATCAAATTCATCTGTGCGCACGCTCTTCCGCGCGTGTCGTCCGCAGCTACCTCGGGCAGGGCAATGAGTCCACCTCGACCATGCCGTTACCCACCGTGACGGGGCGAGAGCGCGAGATTCTGATCATGATTGCCAATGGCCAATCGAACAAGCGCATCGCCCTGACCATCAGTCGCAGCATCAAAACCGTCGAAAAGCATCGCGCCAATTTGATGCGCAAACTCGACCTGCATAATGTGGCGGACGTCACCCGCTTTGCCGTCAACAGTGGCTTGTTGTCTGAGGACGCGTTGGCACGCTCCAAGATGGGCTGAGGGCCCGCAACCCTGCGCGCTCAGGCGCGCAGGGCGTTGATGAACGCAACCGGGTCTTCGCCCCGTTCGAGCACTTCGACCAGGGCCGAGCCGACCACCACGCCTTCGATGACCGGCTTCAGTAGCCGGACCTGCTCGGACGAGCGAATCCCAAAGCCCGCACAAACGGGAATCGTCGCCAGCGCCCGCACCTTCTGCAGATATTCCGTTACCGCTGCTGGCACCGCGGCCGTCTTGCCGGTGGTCCCGGTCATGGTGACCGCATAAATAAAGCCGCGCGCCTCACGACAGAGCATCGCGAGCCGCTCCGGCGGTGTCACCGGAGTTACCATCTGTACAAGGCCCACCCCCGCGCTTTCGAGCGCCGTGCGTAAATCCGCGCACTCTTCGTAAGGCAGGTCCGGCACGATGAAGCCGGCAACGCCCGCAGCCCGCGCAGCGGCGGGCAGACGATCCAGTCCGTACGCCAACAAGGGGTTCAGATAACTCATCAGCAGCAACGGCGCAGTCGGTCGAACCGGCAAGGCTTGCAGCGAAGCCAGAATCCAAGCCAGCGACACCCCGCCGGTCAACGCCTGATGGCTGGCGCGCTGGATGGTCATACCGTCCGCCATCGGATCGGTGAAGGGCACTCCAATTTCCACCACGTCCGCGGTGTTGGCCACGCGCACCAGTTCTTGGAGAAATTTCTCTTTGTTAGGGAAGCCGGCGGTCATAAAACCGACAATCGCGGTCTCCCCGCGCGCGTTGGCCGCACGAATCGCCGCACCAATCGTTTCGTGACCCGGGCGGGTCATCGCAGCCGTTGTCGTCATCAGAGTGCCCCCTGCAGCAGCGTGCGCTGTAATGTCGGCATATCCTTGTCCCCGCGTCCCGACAGACAGATCACCAACGTGGCGCCCGGATGCTGGGCGGCCCACTTGCGCGCACCCGTAAAGGCATGGGCGGTCTCGATCGCCGGAATAATCCCTTCCGCCGCGCAGCATTCCGCCAAGGACTCGAGCGCCTCATCGTCGGTGATGTAGTCGTATTGGACCCGGCCGGTACTCATGAGCAGCGAGTGCTCTGGGCCTACTCCTGGGTAGTCGAGGCCCGCCGAGATCGAATGCGTTTCTTGAATTTGCCCGTCCGCATCCTGCAGCAGCATGGAGTAGCAGCCTTGCAAGACCCCAGGCCGGCCCATCGTGAGTGTCGCTGAATTGTCACCGAGCGCAGGACCCCGCCCGCCCGCCTCCAACCCGATCAAACGGACCTGTGTATCACCGATGAACGGATGGAACATGCCGATGGAATTGGAGCCACCGCCAACGCAGGCAAAGACGGCATCCGGTAGGCCGCCCGTTTGCCGCAGCATCTGGGCCCGCGTTTCGCGACCAATCACCGACTGTAGGCGACGTACCATGAGCGGATAGGGATGGGGACCCACCGCCGAGCCGAGCAGATAATACGTGCCGTTCGGATCGGAGACCCAATCGCGCAGTGCCTCATCAATCGCCGCGCGCAACGTTTGATCACCGCCCGTAACCGGCACGACCGTCGCGCCAAGCAACTTCATGCGCCCGACGTTCGGCGCCTGTCGCTCACAGTCGATCGCACCCATATAAACCGTGCACGGCAGTCCGAGGCGCGCACAGGCCGCGGCACTGGCCACGCCATGCTGCCCAGCGCCGGTCTCGGCAACGATGCGCTTGGCGCCAAGACGTTGGGCAAGCAGCGCTTGGCCAATGGCATTGTTGATCTTGTGCGCACCGGTGTGGGCCAAATCCTCGCGCTTGAGATACACCTTGGCGCCCCAGCGCGCCGACAGGGTCGGTGCGTAGGACAGCGCCGTCGGGCGGCCCGCCCAATCGGACAATTGCGCGCCCAATTCGGTCACGAAGTCCGGGTCGTCCAGCCAACGATGCACGCCGGCCTCCAGCCGATCCAGGGCCGGCACCAAGGTCTCTGGCACATAGCGTCCACCGTAGGGCCCAAACCGGCCGCGTGCATCCGGGAACTCCCCCGCAATCTCGCGGCGTAGCAGCGCACTGGCCTCACCGACTTCAAATAGCCTCTGCATCAGATCACTCCCATCCATCGTTTCGAAGCGCCGCTGCAGCCCGGGCCGCAGCAATAAACGCCTGTATTTTGTCGCAGTCTTTGCGGCCCGGGGCAGATTCCACGCCACTGGACACATCGACCCCATAAGGTCGCACCCGGTCGATGGCCGCAGCCACAGAGGTCGGATTCAGCCCGCCGGCAAGAATGAGGCGCGTGCGTGCCGCCAGACGCGCCGCTTCGCTCCAATCTGCCTGCGCCCCTTGCCCGCTATCAGCGCTCTCGTACAAACAGCGCGCCGGCAGTTCGATAGGCAGTACGCCACCGGTGCGCAGCACCGGCAGGATCGCAACCCCAGCGGGTAAAGCCAAGCCCTCCAGATCAATTGCATCCGTCTGCAGTACATCCGGACGGAACGCCGCAAACAACGCACTCAGGAGTGCGTCGCTCGGATGACGCGTGACCGCGATCCGTGCAATACCGACGGGCACGCGCTCGGCGAGACGTGCCGCAACCTCCGGTGTCACGTTGCGCGGCGAGGCGGGATGAAAGACAAAGCCCACCGCATTGGCGCCGGCAGCCACGGCCACATCCACCGCCTCGGTCGTCGACAAACCACAAATTTTTACCCACAGCGTCATGCGGCCGACTCGGCCGCACGACCGCGCGCAATCATCTCGCGCCCCAAGGCCACAGGATCTGGACTCGACATCAGCGCCGTACCCACCAGTGCCAGCGTATAACCCGCACGTGCTAGCCGCGCCGCATCCGCAGCCGTCACCAGACCACTCTCCGCGACCCGCGGAAAATCCCGCGGCAGTTGCGCCACCAGCAGGTCCAACCGCGCGGGCACTACTTGTAGCGTGACCAAATCACGACTGTTGACGCCGATCAGACAGTCCGCCGCGCGCCCCGACCAGCCACGGGCGACCCGCTCGGCCAGGGCAATTTCGGCCGCATCAAAAGTCTCAAGCAAGACAAATAGACCCAGCTCGGCGGCCAAGCCCACCATGTGGACGAGGCTTGCCTCCTCCAGCAAGCGCACGATCAGCAAGACCCCACCCGCACCGGCCGCCCGTGCCTCCAGTAACTGATAAGGATCCACCAAGAAATCTTTGCGCATCGCCGGGATCCCGGTCGGCGCCAACACGGCCGCGGCGCGGGCCAGATGACCGAGGTGGCCGTCAAAGCGATCCGGCTCGGTCAGCACCGAGACGATCGCGGCGCCGGTAGCGGCATAGGCGCGCACCCGCGCTTCGAGGTCGCCGTCGGTGGCGGACAGTAAACCCATCGCCGGAGAGCGCAATTTGAGCTCAGCGATCAGATCAAAGCGACCATCCAAAGCTAACCGCGGCGCCGGCGGCAAGCTGGCGACGCGCGCCGCCAACAACGAGGCAGACTCGCGCGCGCGCGCCGCTTCGGTCCGCGCCCGGGAGGAACGGGCCATCGCAGCCAGAAAATCGCCCGTTGCACTCACGACTGGCTTGCTCCAAAGGCGGCGAGGCGACGCAATAAATCCGCCGCCGCCCCGCCGTCGATCGCGACCTGCGCGTGCGCGGCCCCGGCCCGCGGATCGGTGCATTGCCCCATCACTTCGAGTGCCAACGCAGCACTCATGACCAACGCATCCCGGTGTGGGCCGCGATCGCGGCCCTCGAACACCGCGCGCAGCGCGGCCGCGTTATACGCCGCATCGCCACCGCGCAAATCTGCTGGCGCACAAGTCGGCAACCCGAAGTCCGCGGCGGTGCGGGTCGACGTCAGCACCTGACCTGGGGTCACGTCATGCAACAAGAACGACCCGGCCGGGGTGGGCTCGTCCCAACCGGGCTCGCCATGCACCACGAAGGCCCGACGGATCGGCAACCCCGCCAAGGTCTGCGCCATTAGCAAAGCGGCCTCGGCGCTGTACGCGCCAATCACGTGGTACGGCGGCGCCGCCGGATTGGTCAGCGGCCCCAGCAGGTTAAAAACAGTACGGATCCCTAAGGCGGCGCGCACCGGCGCGATCGCCTGCATCGCCGGGTGATAGTGCGGCGCGAACAGAAAGGTAAAGCCCGTAACCGTCAAGCAGTCAGCCGCCGCCGCCGCGTCCAGCGGGATACGCAGCCCCAGTTGCTCGAGTAGGTCCGCGCTGCCAGAACGGCTCGAGATCGAGCGGTTACCGTGCTTGACCACCTTCGCCCCAGCAGCGACGGCCAGCAATGACGCACCGGTCGACAAGTTAAAGGTCTGCGAGCCATCGCCACCCGTGCCGACGATGTCGACCGTCGGTCCTACCTCGGGCAATACCGGATGACGCGCCAGCGACCGCATCCCGAGCGCGAAGCCGCGCACCTCGTCCGCCGTCACGCCCTTGATGCGCAACGCCACCAACAGTGCGCCGGCTTGTGCCGGTGGCAACGCCGGATCGGTCAGCGCAACCATCAAGTCACGGGCCTCGATTTGCGTGAGCGAAGCGCCGTCAACCAGGCGTTCCAGCACCGCTTTCAACGCAAGACTCATGACCGACGGCCTCCTCGTAGGCCGAGGAAGTTGGCCAACAAGGCCGGGCCTTGTGGCGTGAGCACGCTCTCTGGATGGAACTGCACGCCTTCGATCATCAGGTCGCGGTGCCGCAGCCCCATGATCTCGCCTTGCGCGGTCTGCGCTGTCACGATCAGTTCCGGTGGCATCGAGGCCGGTTGCGCCACTAAGGAATGATAGCGACCCACTTCGAGCGGCGAGGGCAAACCGGCAAACACACCCTGTTGATCGTGCTCGATCGCTGAGGTCTTGCCATGCATTACGCGCGTATTGCGCACGACTTTGCCACCGAACACTTCGGTGATGGACTGGTGCCCCAAGCACACGCCCAAGATCGGCAACCGGCCTGCGAAATGACGAATCATGTCCATGGAGACGCCCGCATCGTACGGCGTCCCCGGCCCCGGCGAGATGCACAGATGCGTCGGCGCTAACGCGTCCGCCTCGGCGCAGGTGATTTGATCGTTGCGGTAGACCTGCACCTCGGCACCTATCACGAGAAAGGCTTGTACCAAGTTGTAGGTGAACGAGTCGTAATTATCGACCAAGAGCAGCCGTGGCGTAGTCATCACAGCCCCTCCCTAGCCATATCCAGAGCACGACGCATGACCGCACTCTTGGCGAACACCTCGTCGTACTCGGCCTCCGGCACACTATCTGCCACCACGCCGGCACCAGCTTGGTAACGGTACAAGCCATCGTGGAAAGTCAAACTACGGATCGTAATCGCCTGGTCCATATCGCCGCCGTGTCCAAAATAACCGTAGGTGCCACCGTAGAGGCCACGACGCACCGTCTCCAATTCTTCAATAATTTCCATGGCGCGCACCTTCGGCGCGCCCACCAGAGTGCCCGCTGGGAACGTCGCGGCATAAAGGTCAAACGCGTCACGTCCAGGCGCCAAGCGGCCGCGCACCCCGGAAACGATGTGCATCACATGGCTGTAGCGCTCAATCACGCGATAGGGCTCCACCTGCACGCTGCCGGCCGTGGCGACGCGTCCCAGATCATTGCGAGACAAGTCAACCAACATCACGTGTTCGGCATTCTCCTTCACATCCGCGAGCAGTTCCCGCTCAAGCGCGAGATCTTCGGCCACGTCGACGCCCCGTCGACGCGTGCCCGCAATCGGCCGCAGCTCGGCGGCGCCCCCATGCAGGCGCACCAGCGCTTCGGGCGAAGAACCGACCAGAGTGCGATCACCCAAATCGCAATAAATCATGTACGGCGACGGATTGACGAGACGCAGCGCGCGATACGCCTCGAACGGATCGATCTCACAGGCGCCCTCAAACTGCGCGGAGAGCACCAGCTGATATACATCGCCGGCGGCGATGTACTCCTGGACGCGTCGGACTCTCTCGATGTACTCATCGCGGGACAGACTGGCTTTGGGTGGCTCCAGACGCGCCGGGGGACGACCGGTGGCTAGCCCGCCACGCAGCGCGCGCACGATCTCGCGACGCAGCGACTGCCGTTCTTCCTCCGACCCGGCATGCAGTAACGCGATACCACGCGTGACGTGATCGAAGATCAAAAACGAGCAGGGCGCCAGATAACAGGCCTCTGGCATACCAGCCTCCACCGGCAGTCGGGTCGGCACCCGTTCGAACCAGCGCACCAGATCATAAGCGGAGGCGCCGACCAACCCGCCCGCCAAGGGCAACCCGGGAATGTCGGGCTTAGGCCGCGGCGCGCGGGCCAACGCGGCGCGCAAGGCGTCCAGCAGCGCCGCCCCGTTCTCGGGGCGGGGCGAGACTTCGACCCGCCCGCCGGCCGGGCGCACCTTGAGGCCCTGCGCATCCAGTCGGATCTCCAGCGCATCGCCGAAGCCAATGAAGGAGTAACGGGCAACACGCTCGCCCCCTTCCACGCTTTCCAGCAGAAAACGCGGTTTGAAGGAACGGAGTTTCAGAAAAGCCGATACCGGCGTATCTAAATCAGCGGCAATATCGAAGGGGGGATGCATGGGCTCCTCGTCTGGGGGGGCGCCGGGGAGCGGGCGTTAAAAAACCCACCCCCGGCAGTGTCGGAGATGGGTTTCGCGTGTACTACCTAGATTCTTTCGATCAAGCCTCGACGCGGCGCACCCACTCCGTGGAATGACGCCACCACCCACGCGCCAGAGGGGCGGTGTGTAGGGTGGGTAATTGATGCGCGGTGCTCATACGCTCAGTATCGCCTACGGCACGAAAAATGGTCAAGCCGGCAGGCCCTCGGGTTAGGATGCGCTGTCCTTTTGCGACACCACCCGCCGATGCCACGTTTTCCCGCCCGCTTATTTGCCCCGCGCTACTGGCTGACCTGGCTGGGGCTCGGCATGGTCCGGCTGGCCGCGAGCCTGCCCTACCCGGCCCTGCTCCACGCGGGTCGTGCGCTGGGCGCGGTCGCGCGCCGTCTGCCATTGCCCTACTTGCGGGTGGCGCGGCGCAACATGGCCTTGTGCCTGCCGCACTGGACCGAAACCGCGCGGGAACAATTGCTAAATCGGCACTTCGCGGCACTTGGAATCGGCGTGCTGGAGTCGGCCCTGACCTGGTGGGGCTCCGATGAGACCCTCATCAAACATTCTGAGGTCGTCGGGATGGAACATTTGCAGGCCGCCAGCCAAGCCGGCAAGGGCGTCATCCTGCTAACGGCCCATTTCACGACCTTACAGATCGGCGCACGGATCCTCAATTCCCGGTTTCCGATCAATGCGCTGTACCGCCCGACCAAGAACGCATTGATTGCAGCGGTATCCGGCGCCAGTTTTGCGCGCAGCGCCCGCCGCGCCATCCGCCGCGACGATGTCCGCGCTATGATCTCGGCGCTGCGGCGCAACGAAGTCGTCTGGTACGCGGCCGACCAGAGCTATCGCAACAAGGGCGCCATGATGGTGCCGTTCTTTGGGCACCCGGCGGCGACCAATGTGTTCAGTTCACGCTTGGCCGAGATGACCGGTGCGGCCGTCCTCTATTACGAGACGGAACGCTTACCCGGCACCGCTGGATGGCGCGCCACGATCCACCCGCCCTACGCGCACTTCCCGAGCACGGACGCACTGGCAGACGCGTGCCGCTATCACGCCTCGATCGAAGCGCAAGTGCTACGTATACCCGAGCAGTACTGGTGGATACATAAGCGTTTCAAAGGGTTATCCGCAGATTACCCGGATCATTACGGTCGTGACCCGCCCTCAGCCTGAGGCCAGAATGCGCTCCACGCGAGCCCAGCCCATCTCCGCCAAGCGCCGCGCACCGCGGCCAAATTCGGCCGCATCGACCGCCGCCGCAGTGCCCTCCAGCGACCGTTTGCGGATGCCTTGCACGATCGCGGCCATCCGAAAGAAGTTGTACGCGAGGTAATAATCCCAGTGCGGGATCGCCAGACGATCGGTCCGCTGCGCATAGAGGCGACGGTAGTCCTCCTCCGCCGGAATACCGGCAGGACACGCGATCCCGGCCAAACCCCGATACAACCCAGCCGGAAAATGCCAAACGCAACAGTGGTAGGCAAAATCAGCCAGCGGCGAACCCAAGGTCGACAGTTCCCAGTCCAGCACCCCGACGATGCGTAATCGGTCCGCCGCAAACACGAGGTTGTCGAGTCGAAAGTCACCGTGCACGAGCGTCGTGGCTTGCTCCGGTGGAATCGCGGTTGGTAACCACGCGATCAATCGATCCATCGCGGCAATCGGCTCCGTCTCGCTGGCACGGTACTGGCGCGACCAGCGCGCGATCTGTCGCGCCAGATAAGCATCAGTTTTGCCATAGTCGGCCAAACCTGCCGCCTGCCAGTCGACACCGTGCAGCGTGGCGAGCACGCGATTCATTTCGTCGAACACCACGTGCCGCTCATCGGCAGACAACGCCGGCAAGCGCGGATCCGCATAGACCCTGCCGTCGATGAACTCCATTAAAAAGAAGGCGCGGCCGACGACCTCTTCATCCGTGCAGAGGTGGTACACCGCCGGTACCGGCACCGCGGTCCCGGCGAGGGCGCCGAGCACCCGAAACTCGCGCTCAATTTGATGCGCCGAGGGTAGCAGTGCCGCCGATCGGGCCGGTTTGGTCCGCAAAGCGTAGCGGCAGCCGGCCGCTTCGACCAGGTACGTGGGATTGGACTGTCCGCCCGTCAAACGCCGGATTGACGGCGTCCGCCCGAAACCGTCGACATGCGCCCGCAGATAGTCGCCCAGACGGCCAGCATCGATCGCATCGCTGACAGCAGAATTCATTGAGGGGTCCAGACTAGGGGATTGCGCTCCTATAATGCCCGTACCGCGCCTCGAGCACCTCCTCAGGAAATAACTGTGTCCTCCCGAAGCCAGTGGCAAGGCCCCATTGCGTCGAAAGCGCCTTCGCGCAGTTTTGCGGGTGTCTTCCGCTACCTGGCCCGCGCCACCCGACTGGCGTGGACCACCAATCGCGCCCTGACGATCGCACTGGCCAGCCTGACCCTCCTGATGGGTGCCCTACCCGCCGCCGTCGCTTGGATCGGTGCAGCGATCGTCGATGCCGTTGTCCTCGCCGCGCAAACGTATGCGCCAGGTGCTACGGACGGCTATCGGCACGCCCTGCTGCTCGTTGGCCTGGAGGGCGCGGCCGTGGCGCTGCTAGCCGCCGCGCAGCGCGGCCAATCCACCTGTCAGTCCCTGTTGCGCGCCGAACTGGGCCAGCGCGTCAACGTCATGATTCTCGAAAAGGCACTCACACTCGAGCTGGCCCAATTCGAAGACTCCGAGTTCTACGACAAACTGACGCGCGCACGACGGGAAGCGTCAACGCGCCCACTATCGATGGTCATGCGCACGTTCTCGCTCGCGCAAAACGCCGTCACGTTGGTAAGTTTTGGATTATTGCTCACCCGTTTCTCGCCCATTGCCGTGCTGCTGCTGTTGGTTGCTGGTCTGCCGGTGTTTTTTGCCGAAGCAAAATTCTCAGGGGATGCCTTCCGCCTATTCCGTTGGCGGTCGCCGGAGACACGGCGCCAGATGTATCTGGAATCAGCATTGTCCAGTGACACGACCGCGAAAGAAGTGAAGCTGTTTGGATTGGGCCCTCTGTTTCTTGCGCGCTACCGCGCCATCTTCGACTCGCTATATCGGGAGGACCGCGCGCTGACCATGCGGCGCGATGCGTGGGGTTTTGCACTCGGTCTGGTGGCGACGTGCACCCTGTATGGCGCCTACGGCTGGATCGCCGCACGCGCAATCGCCGGAGTCATCACGCTCGGTGCCATGACGATGTATCTGGCGTTGTTCCGCCAAGGCCAAGCGGCGCTCTCGGCAGCGCTTAGTTCGGTGGGCGGTCTGTATGAAGACAATCTGTACCTCTCCAACCTATACGAATATCTCGACCAACCCGTGCCGAACCGCAGCGGCGCCGCCGCCGCAGGTCCGGATCCTGCCGATGGCATCCGCTTCGAGAACGTCTCCTTCTCCTACCCCGATGCACAGACCCCAGCACTGGCAGAGATCAATCTCCACATTCGGCCAGGGGAAAGCCTCGCGCTAGTCGGTGAAAATGGCTCTGGCAAGACCACGCTGATCAAGCTGCTGACGCGCCTATATCCACCAACGGGCGGCCGCATTCTGTATGAGGGCCTGGCGCTCGAGCAGTGGGATGAGCCTGCCTTGCAGGAGCGCATCGGCGTGATCTTTCAAGACTTTGCGCGCTACCAACTCAAGGTGGGCGAAAACGTCGGCGCGGGTGACGTGAGCGCCTTCGAAGATCGCGACCGATGGACGGAAGCGGCCACCAAAGGACTCGCCGATGCTTTTATCCAGGAACTGCCCACCGGCTACGACACCCAACTCGGCAAGTGGTTTCAAGATGGCCGCGAACTGTCCGGCGGTCAGTGGCAGAAAGTTGCTTTGGCACGCGCCTTCATGCGCTCGCGCGCCAAGGTGCTGGTACTGGATGAGCCCACAGCCGCCATGGACGCGGCGGCGGAAGCGGAAATTTTTACGCACTTTCGCGCGTTGACCCAAGAGCGCATCGCCATCTTGATCTCGCACCGCTTCTCGACCGTACGGATGGCCGATCGTATCGCCGTGTTGGCCGGCGGGCGAATTGCCGAATACGGCTCCCATGACGAACTGATGGCGCTGGGGGGGCGTTACGCGCACCTCTTTACGCTACAAGCCCGCGGCTATCGATAGGGCTGCGAGCCGGTTGCCTAGCGCGTCACCGGCGACAACGATAACGGCTGTCTTGCGACGCTGCATTGCACAGCGGCGCGACAAAGAAGAAGGGCTCTTTGTTTACAAGTGCCGTTTTAACGATTCAGGCTGGCACTAGAAAGGATTGGGGTGGCTGACCACGCAGGGCCTGACGCTGCATCTCAAGGTACGCGCGGTCGAGATGTCGCGCGTAGGCGACCGAATCAAAGAGCAGCGCATTCTCGCGCGCTGCCCGCAAGCGTTGCCGCAGCACTGCGCGGTGCGCCGCATCGTCGACCAGACGCAGCACGAGGTTTTTATAATCAAGGTCAGTGACCGCAATTAATTCGGCCAGTCCTACAGCGCTCAGTGCCGACGAGGAAACGCGCGCTGCAAAACTTAAGCCCTGTCGACTAACTAAAGGACAGCCCACCCAAAGCGCATCTGCGGCTGTGGAATGTGATCCGTACGGATAGGTATCTAAAGCAATATCGGCCACCTCGTAACGCGAGAGATGCGCTGCATGATCCGCTTCAAAAGCGGCAAATATAAGTCGATCTGGCGTGACGCCACGCAACTGCGCTTCGTGTCGAAGGTTGTTAATCGCCTCATCATGGGCCTGTTGTAGCCACAAACAGGTCGCTGGTCGTTCCCGCAAAATGGACATCCATAGATCAAATAGGGGCGGCGTGATCTTTACGGTTGGCACGAAGGCGCACAACACCACACCCTCCATCGGCAAGCCGAGCTGCGCTTTCGGCCGTGGCGGACCGATGGGTCGATTCGCGTGGTTGGGCAGGCAACTTCCGGGCAACCGAACGATGCGCTCGGAATAACCACCCTCCAAGGCCACCGGCAACACCACCTCGTCGGCGATGAGGTAATCGATCAGGTTGCCGCCCATGGTGCCTGGATAACCCAACCAGCCCACTTGAATAGGGGCTGGCCGCAAGGCCAACACGCGTGGCCTCGAGTGCTCGGTGTAACCGGCCAGATCGACCAGAATATCGATTTCATCCGCCACGATGCGCGCGCGCATGTCGGCTGCCGAAAGCGTCCCCAACTCGATGAACCGGTCGGCAGCGGACTGAATACGATGCCGCACCGCTGAATCATCGGCAGGACCTAGCGCGTAAACGGTGACCTCGAATTGACTTCGATCCCGGTGCAGGAGTACTTCGGCAAATAACCAAGCGACCACATGATTGCGCATATCACCGGAGAGATAACCAATGCGCAGTCGATCGCGGCGGCGGGGCAGCGGCGCCTGGACAGGGCCGGTTCGCTGGGTGTGAAAACGGGCGACCGCCTCCGCGCAGGAGCGCAGCATCGCCGGATCGTCCGTCACATAGAGCGCCTGCATCAGCCCCTCATGCTCAATCTGCACGCCCTGCGCCTCACGCCCGAGTGCTATGACGTCGTCAGCCCAGCCCGCCCATCGAGCCAACCGTTGCGCCAATTGCAGCCGCCCTATACGCGCCAAGACACTCGGCCGCGCAGTCAAAATGGCAGCCAGCGCCCGTTCGGCGTCCCCATACCGACGCTCACTGATCGCCGCGGAAGCGAGCCCGAGCGCAGCCTGATGCCAGGCATCGCCCTGGGTCAGGTCCAGTCGCTGCGCCTCCCGGTACGCAGCTGCAGATGCCTGCGGTCGCTCGCGCATGGATTCGAGCATGCCTATCCAGCACCAGAGCACCGGATCTCGTGGGTCTAGCCGATGAGCGGCCTCGAGGAACTGAGCGGCCTCATCCTGCTCGCCCACCTCCAGCAGGCCCGAGCCGAGATTGCGCAGTAAAACGGCATTCGGCACTGGCAGCCGCGCCAGTGCGGCGCGGTAGGCGCGCAGCGCCTCCACGTGTCTGCCGCCTTGGCGCAGCGCGTTGCCGTAATTATTGAGTGTCGGGCCGTGCGTAGGCACGATCGCGAGGGCCCGCTCCAGCAGCACCAGCCCACCGGCCAGATCGCCCGCGCGAAAGCGCAAGACGCCCCATAACTGCAGGGCATCGAAATGGTCCGGCTGTACTTTGAGGACCGCCTCGTAGCAAGCGGCGGCATCGCTAAAATGGCCCGCACGCTGCGCTGCGAGCCCCTCTTGCAGGCGGGTCTGAAGGTCCTTGGACATGCATCTAAACCAAGCAGGATGCGGGAGCCTACACCGCGATTGTGACAGTTCGCATGCGGCAACAGACATGGCACCATGCCTAAAACATCTACCGGTTTCTTGGCCCCGTGCCGTGAAGGCTCGTATTCTTGGCAAGATCGTCCAAAGGACACCCATGAAACTGCACCAGCTCCGCTACCTCACGGCCGTTGTTCAGAACGGACTGAACATCACAACCGCCGCGCGCAAGCTGCATACCTCGCAGCCCGGCGTGAGCAAGCAACTCAAACTGCTCGAGGACGAACTGGGCTTTCCACTGTTCGAGCGAGACGGCCGCAACCTGGTGGGCGTCACGCCGGCCGGTCAGCAGGTCGTCGACCGGGGTCTACGCATTCTGGAGGAAGTGCAAAATATCCGACGCTTGTCCTCGGACCTAACGGATGACCGCTCCGGTTCCCTCTCGATCGGCACGACCCATACCCAAGCACGCTATGTACTGCCGCCGATAGTGCAAAAGTTCCGCAAAGGCTATCCGGAAGTCGACCTGCATCTGCATCAGGGAACCACCGAGCAAATCGGTGAACTGGCCAAGCTGGATCGGATCGACTTTGCGATTGCCACTGGCGGCGCCGAACTGTTCCCCGGTCTGGTCCAGCTTCCGTGCTACCGCTGGACCCGTAAAATCATCGTGCCCGTCGGTCACCCCATCACCAAGGAGCGGTCGGTCTCTCTGAGCACACTTGCCAAGTACCCGCTCGTCACCTACACCTTCAGTTTTGGCGGCCGATCCTCCCTGCCGGCCTTATTCGAAAGCAGTGGGCTAAAACTGAACGTCGCCCTGACTGCCAGCGACGCAGACGTCATCAAAACGTATGTGCGTTTAGGGCTGGGTGTCGGCATTGTCGCGAGCATGTCGCTGGATGCAGCAATCGATAGCGACCTAGTACAAATCGATGCATCGCACTTATTTACACCGCACGTCACGTGGATTGGTTTCCGTCGTGGCCGACTGCTGCGCGGCTATATGTACGAGTTCCTCAAATCCTTTGCCCCGCATCTGACGCGTCGCTTGGTCGATCAAGCGATACGCGCCGGCGATGGACCGGATCTGGACGCGTTGTTCGCTGAAGTAGAACTGCCGCTGCGGTAGGACTTATGCACGCGCGGCGGCGAGGTACTCGTCCTTGACCTTGACGTAGTGCGCGGCCGAGTAGAGCAACTGCTCTTTTTCTCGTACCGACAACGCGCGGACTTCGCGGATGGGGTTGCCCACCCACAAGGTGCCCGATCGCAGTAATTTGCGCGGTGGCACCAGACTGCCCGCCCCGATGAGGACGTCATTCTCAATCACGGCGCCATCCAACACGATCGCGCCCATCCCGATCAGACAGCGATCACCGATCGTGCAGGCATGCAAGGTCACGTTGTGGCCAATCGTGACGTCATCGCCAATCACCAGCGCACCGCCGCCAGGATGGAACGGGCCGTCATGCGTGACGTGCAACACACTGCCGTCCTGCACGCTGGTGCGCGCGCCCACGCGGATGTCGTGCACATCACCGCGCAGGACGGCCATCGGCCAGATCGAGGTATCCGCGCCCAGTTGCACACGACCGATCACACACGCTTGTGAATCGATATAGACCCGCGGGCCCAAGGCTGGAGTGCTCCCTTTGAACGAACGAATCGCAGCCATCACCGTTCTCCTCAACGCATAGTCACAAATTCTTCGGCAGCCGTCGGGTGGATCGCTACCGTTTCATCGAAGTCGCGTTTGGTTGCCCCCATTTTCACCGCCACCGCAAAACCTTGCAGCATTTCGTCGGCGCCCGGTCCGATCACGTGCAGGCCCACAATGCGTTCTTCGGCGCCCAGGCAGACCAATTTCATCTCCGTGCGTACTTTGCGCGTGGTCAGCGCGTGATACATCGGCACAAAGCTTGCTTTGTAAATTTTCACCGAATCGGCGTACTGCGCGCGCGCCTGCGCCTCCGTCAAACCGATCGTGCCAATGGGCGGGTGTGAAAATACCACCGTGGGAATCAGGTCGTAATTGAGGCGCCGTTCTGGTTGGCCACCGAAGAGGCGGTCGGCGAGACGTCGACCGGCGGCAATCGCCACTGGCGTAAGCCAGGCCTGACCCGTCACATCGCCGATCGCGTAAACGCCAGGCACATTGGTGTTTTGAAACGCATCGGTGGGGATAAGCCCATCGACCGTCTGCACGCCGGTGTGCTCGAGACCCAGTCCATGGGTTGCCGGATCACGACCAATCGCAAATAACACTGCGTCAAAGGAACCATGCCGCGCCCCGTCGGCCAGTACCAACTGATGTTGGACGCCCTGGGCTTCGAGCGCGACCGGCACTGCGTGCCGGTGCAGCACCACCCCGTCAGCGGCCATTTCGCGGGCAAGGGCCTCCGCAATAGTCGCGTCAAAGGAACGCAAGACGCCTTCGCGGCGTACAAATTGATGCACCTCGGTACCGAGCGCCGAGAAAACGCCGGCCAATTCCACGGCGATGTAACCACTACCGACGATCGCAACCCGCGCGGGGCGCTGTGGCAATGCAAAGAACCCGTCCGAGCTAATCGCGCGCTCAATACCCGGCAGCGTCGGCATTGCCGGATACCCACCCACAGCGATCGTGATGTGCGGCGCCGTAAAACGCTGCCCGGCCACCACAATGGTATGCGCATCGACGAACGTCGCGCTGCCCTGCACCCAAGCCACTTGCCGACGCTCCAGGTTCGCCGCGTACATTCCATTCAGGCGCGCCACATAGGCGTCGCGAGCAGCCTTCAGGCGCCCCCAGTCATGGCCATTGAGGGTCAGATCGAAGCCGTAGCCGGCCGCCTCCTCGGCGGTGTGCGCGATCGACGCCGCTGTCCACATCAATTTCTTCGGCACACAGCCGACGTTGACACACGTGCCGCCCAACCGATCCCGTTCGATGATCAAGGCGCGCGCGCCATATTCTGCAGCGCGCTGCGCTGTTGCCAGCCCACCACTGCCGCCGCCGATGGCGATGTAATCGTATTCCTGCGTCATGGCTTCTAAGCTCTATGTAGGCCCTGTACATGATATACGGTCAGCGGATCGGGCTCTGCTAGGATCCGCTTCCCGATCCACCACCGACCGAGCGCCGATGAATCCACTGCTTTGCGAGACCGCGCTACCTGACTATGCGGCTATTCGCCCCGAACATGCCGAACCGGCCCTGCGCGAGCAGATCAGCCGCAATCGCGCCGCACTGGCTGCTCTGTTGACACAGCCTGCGCTGACCTTCGCGTCGCTGGTAGAACCCTTCGAGGCACTCCAGGCCCGGCTCGGGCGCGTATTCGCACCGATTGCGCACTTAAATGCAGTCCAAAGCGAGCCGGCCCTGCGCGCCGCCTACAACGCCTGTCTGGAAGTGCTCACCGACTACCAGTCGGAAGTGGGCCAGAACGCCGCCCTCGCACAGGCCTACGCCGACGTACTCGCAGCCGAAGGGCCAGCGCTCTCGGACGCCGGTCGGCGCGTACTGCAACACGCCCTGCGCGAGTTTGAACTGGCCGGTGTACGGCTGCCAGAAGCGCCGCAGGCGCGTTATCGCGCCGTGATGCAAGAACTGGCCCAGTTGCAATCGCGCTTCGAAGAGCAGGTACTCGATTCTACCCGCGCCTTCCGTCGATGGATCGAGGACGAAGCCCTGCTGGCCGGCTTACCCGCCGACGTGGTGGCCCAGGCGCGCGAGCGGGCGGTCGCAGAAGGCCGGGGCGGTTGGCTGTTTACACTCGATCAGCCGACGTATCTGGCAGTCCTCACCCACGCCGAGGCCGGCGCCCTACGGCAAGAATTTTACCAAGCGTGGACCACCCGAGCCGCGGATCCCGTTTCCGGCGCCGCGGGCTACGACAACGGCCCCGTCATGGGCCGCATTCTGGCATTGCGGCATGAACTGGCGCAGCTGCTGGGGTATACGAACTACGCGGAACTGTCGCTGGCAACGAAGATGGCCCGCTCCGTGCCCGAAGTCATCGATTTTCTGGACGATCTAGCCGCGCGTTATCGACCGGCGGCGGTACAAGAATTTGCTGCGCTCAGCGCCTACGCCGGGGCTGAGTTGCACGCCTGGGACGTGCCCTACTACGCCGACCGACTGCGGCGCGAGCAACATTCCGTGTCCGAAGAGGAGCTCCGGCCGTGGTTCCCCCTACCGCAAGTGCTCAAGGGCTTATACCTGCTGATCGAACGCCTGTACGGCCTCTCTATGACGGCACGCAATGACATGACACTCTGGCATCCAGACGCCCGCTATCTGGAATTGCGCGACCGCACCGGTCAACTCGTCGGCGGCCTCTACACTGACTATTACGCGCGCGACGGCAAGCGGGCAGGCGCTTGGATGGGCGAGATCGCCAATCGACAACAGCTCGCCGGTGACACCCGTCTGCCCGTAGCCAATGTGGTGTGCAACTTCTCGCCGCCCCGCGGTAACCAACCTGCCTTATTGCGACACAACGATGTCGTGACCCTGTTTCACGAATTCGGTCATGCCTTGCATCACCTGCTAACCGAAGTGGATTACCCGAGTCTCGCCGGCATCAACGGCGTGCCTTGGGACGTGGTGGAACTGCCCAGTCAGCTCATGGAGCAATGGGCGTGGCGGGAGGAGGTCTTACCGATGGTCTCTGCGCACGTGGACGATGGCACGTCGTTACCACCTGAGCGCTTGCAACAACTGCTGGGCTCACGCACGTTCCATGCGGGACTTGCAGCCGTCCGACAATTGGAATTTGCGCTGTTCGATTTTCGCTTGCATGCAGACACGTCGGTCGTCGAGGCAGCCGGGGTGCAGACGTTACTTGATCGCGTCCGCGCCACCGTCGGCGTCATCCCAGCACCCTCATTCAACCGCTTCCAGCACAGCTTTATGCACATCTTTTCCGGCGGCTACGCCGCCGGTTACTACAGTTACAAATGGGCGGAGGTCTTAGCCGCCGATGCGTTCGCTGCCTTTGACGAGGCCGGCGTCTTCGATGCGCAGACCGCCGACCGATTCCGCCGACAGGTGCTGGCCCGGGGCGGCGCCTGCGATCACCTCCAGGCCTTTATCGAGTTCCGAGGCAGGCACCCGGAAGTCGAGCCACTACTGCGACAGGATGGGCTGGCGGCATGAGCACCACACCGTTCCGACTGGCGACCTGGAACGTCAATTCCCTCAAGGTACGCCTGCCGCATCTAGCGCAGTGGCTCGACAGCGCGCCACTGGACGCGCTCGGGCTGCAGGAAACCAAAACGGTCGATGCGGATTTCCCCGCGGCCGAGATCGAGGGCATGGGATTATCCGGCGCCTGGTACGGGCAAAAAACGTATAACGGGGTCGCGCTGTTGGCGCGCAGTCCGGTGCGCGATCTAGTGCGTGGCATTCCCGGTTACGACGACCCGCAGGCGCGTGTGATCGCCGGCACCATTCGCGGGGTCCGGGTGATCGACTGCTATGTACCGAACGGCCAAGCGCTGGATTCGGAAAAATATGTCTACAAACTGGGTTGGCTGTCGGCCCTGCGCGACTATCTGGCCGAGCAGTTGCAACAGCATGCGCAGGTCGCGGTCATCGGCGACTTCAATATCGCCCCCGAAGACCGGGACGTCCATGATCCCAGGGCGTGGGAAGGCCAGGTGCTGGTGTCGGCGGCAGAGCGAGCGGCGCTCCACGGGTTGTTTGACTTGGGTCTAGTCGACGTCTTCCGCCGCTTCGAACAACCCGAGCGCAGTTACAGTTGGTGGGACTACCGGGCGATGGCCTTCCGCCGTAAAGCCGGGCTGCGCATCGATCTGATCCTCGCCAGCACCCCACTGGCGGCGCTGTGCAGCCAGTGTACCGTGGCGGTGGAACCGAGGCGCTGGGAGCGGCCATCCGATCACGCGCCGGTCGTCGCCACCTTCGATCTCCCAGACGCCTAAGGTAGGGCCGGCTAGCCCGGTGTCATGGAAGCGTCACAAAATGTGAACCGGATCTCATTCACCGGCAAGCCCGCTCCCTAGACTGCGCAGCATGAACGCTGCGGTCTCTATACCGACGGGCACTTCGCGCTTCCGTCGCAACGACTACGACGTGACCAACACCGTACAGGTCAGTTCGACCGAGTCGGTGAAGGCCGCAGTGACGGCGTTATTCCAGGACGAATGGCCGGCCGTGTCGACCGAACAGATCGCCCGCACCTTTGACACCCTGGATGCACTATTTTCCGGGCGGCTACCGGGATTCCACGGCGTCGACACGGTCTACCATGACCGCCAACACACGCTGGATGTGACGCTGGCGGCTGCTCGCCTGATGGTCGGCTACGAGCGCACCATTGCGCCTGAGGCGCGTCTGGGTGGGGATCGCGCCCTAATGGGCCTGGTGACGGCCGCGTTCCACGATGCCGGCTACGTCCGCGAGATTGGCGACCCCATGCCCAATGGCGCGCGCTACACGAGTTCCCATGTCAGCCGCTCCGCGCGGCTGCTCGAACGATTTCTGCCCGCAGTGGGCCTGCAAGACTGGGCTTCGATTGCCGGTCGCATCGTCCATTACACCGGCTATGAAGTGCCCTTTAAGGACATTCAGGCACCGGATGAACGCGACCATCGCATCGGCTACTTGGTCGGCACCGCCGATCTGATCGCTCAGATGGCCGATCGCTGTTATCTAGAGAAGTGCCGCGACCGACTGTACCCAGAATTTGTGCTCGCCGGTGTGGCTACCGGCCGCAACGCCGAAGGCTACGTGGACACCCGTTACGGCTCAGGACTAGACCTCCTGCGCAAAACGCCCATCTTTGTGGAAACCATGCGTCGAGACCGCTTGGATGGTGCGTTTCAAGGCGCGTATCACTACCTCGAAGCCTTGTTTGAAGGCCGCAACCCCTACATCGAGGCGATCGACCAGCACATGGCGTTCCTGCGCAAAATCCTGCGCTCAGGCAACTTTGGGTTGCTGCGCCGCAATCCACCGGTTTTTACGCGAGACCCCGATCCGTTGCCGGGCGTCCGGCAATTAGTGGTTTCGCATATCAAAGGCGTCTGGTCGGAGACCTGACCTACCCGCGTGCACCGCGGCCCACCGCACGCGGTGGGGGATCGACCGCGCGCACATAGCGGGCGTAAATCGCTTCAAAGTTGGCCAGCAGAGCGGCCTTGCCCTCTATCGCACTGCTCTGCAGCGCCCGCACCACGGTTTGTGGCCGTAGCCGCCGTGACGCCTCACGGGCAGTCGGGGCATGACTCAGGTGCCACGCCTCAGGCTGCACCCCACCCCGATCGGTTGCATAGGGGCGGTAAAAACCAAAACGCTCCATGTTGCCGTCGAGCCACGCTGTCAACGCCGCAAACGGGCCGCCGGCCGCATATTCGGCCGGCACGAGTCGAAGCGACTGCCCGGCCGGCAGCGCCGCCCGGTCGTAGACGTCTACCTCAGTGCCCCAATGATGCCGACTCGCGCCCGGCGCTGCCGACCAGATTAGGATGGCCCGCACCCGGGCCCGGGGACTCAGTTCGTGGGCCAGCAAAGGCCGCCCCTGGCGATCAAGCAAGGGCCGCTCACCGCGCCATTTTTGATTCCAGATGCGCACCTGCGTGGCGAAATCCCGATACGAAGACGCCGCGCATAAATCCAAGCCCGCCTTGCCCGCGGCCACCTGCATCCGCGCAAACGCACGCGCAGCCGCCGGCTGCAGTAGGGCGCCCGCGGAATCCACCACATGGCGGCGGCTGCGCCCCGTCAGCTCCAGCGGACCGATTAATGGCCTATTCCGACTTAGCGCGGTCATGGCCTCAAGGCTACCTGAGGCCGCACCGGATAGGGGGTGCAGATTGGGGTCGGGCGATACCCTATTTCGCGCCGGACCGGCCCCCTCGTCGCTTATAGTGCGGTGATGAAGTCTGTGCTGACCTTGCTGCGCCTGCTCGTCGCTACTGCAATGGGCTGCGTGGCGTTGGCGGCTGTCTACGCGAGCTCCGATACGGCGCGCGCGCTTCTGCTCACCGCACTGCTCTGCACAGCCGCGGCCTTGGAAATCAGCCGACGTCGGCACCGGTTACTGCGCGCCGCCTTGACCACACTGACCCCCAGCACGGCGGCGACCGCAGACCTTGACACAACGATTGCGGCCATCGCCGTCCGGCTTGCAGCCGCCACGCGAGCCGAGCGCCATCTGGACTCCGTGGTCAACGGCATGGCAGCCGCCGTCTTCGTCGTGGATCCAGCGGGCCTGATCCTTGATAGCAATAGCGCCGCGACCCGCTTACTCGGCTGGACGGCCGCGTCATTGCGCGGACGCGCCCTCGTGAGCCTGCTCACCCCCGAGGACCGTCCGCGATTCCTACTCGATCAAGCCGTCACCGAGAGCGGCGACTACGTCATCGAGACGGCATCCAGCTCGGTACTCCCGGTCGCCATCACCGGGTCACGCGTTACCGACACCGACGAGTGGATCTTCGTGCTGCACGACATCACCGAGCGACGACGCGCCGAGCGACGGGTGAGCTATCTGGCCAAACATGATGGGCTGACTCGCGTTCCCAATCGCATGCAGTTCCAGCACTTGTTGCAGCAGGCCATTGCTCGCGGACGCCGCGAAGGACGGTCCGTCGCCCTGTTCTATCTTGACGTCGATCGCTTCAAAGACGTCAATGACACCTTCGGACATGCAGCCGGCGACCGTGCTCTCGAGATCTTGAGTAAACGCCTGTCTGGACTTCTGCCAGAGGATGCGGTCATCGGCCGACTCGCCGGCGATGAATTTGCGGCTTTCGTGCCGGACGTTGGGCCGGAACCTCGTGCGGCGATGACTGCACTTGCGCACGCACTGTTAGCGGATACCGGCCGCGCATTCTTCCTAGAAGAGACCGAGGTCTATCTAACGATCAGCATCGGCATTGCGCTGTGCGACGCAAGCGTCGACAACACAATCGAGTTGATCCGGTGTGCGGATTTGGCGATGTATCACGCCAAGCAATCGGGTGGCGGCAGCTACGCTTTCTATGATTTGGCGATGAGTACTGCTGCGGTCGAACGCCTTGTGCTCACGAGCAAATTGCGCCGCGCCATAGAAATGGACGAATTGTTCGCGCTATATCAGCCGATCGTGGATCTGGAGAGTGGCCGCATCGTCGGGGCCGAAGCGCTGCTCCGCTGGCGCCTGCCCGGCCACGGCGACATCCCGCCGGCAGTATTCATTCCGCTGGCCGAACAATCCACTCTGATCGACGCCATTGGCGAGTGGGTATTCCGTCGCGTATGCGCTGACTTCTGCGCATGGCGCGCGCTCGGTAGTGCGCCGGAGCGGATGTCGATCAATCTCTCCCTGCGTCAGTTTTCGCGCAGTGGCTTTGTCGATCGCATTGGCGCGCTGCTTCGCGAATACAACGTCCCACCCCAAGTCATCGAACTGGAAATTACAGAATCCACTCTATTGGAGTACGCACACTCCGAACCAATTTTTCGCGCACTGGCAGCGCTGGGCCTACGGCTCGCCATTGATGACTTTGGCACGGGCTACTCCTCATTTTCAGCGCTGCGACAAATGCCCATCCAAACACTCAAGATCGATCAGTCGTTCATTCGCAGGATGGTCGAGTGCGAAGCCGATGCAACACTGGTGAGAACCATCATCGAGTTGGGCCGAAATCTCGGTCTGCAGGTCGTCGGGGAGGGCGTCGAGACACTGGCGCAACGCGACCTGTTGGCGCTGCAGGGATGCCATCTGGGGCAGGGCCTTCTGTTCGGCGCACCCATGACGGCGCAAGCCATCAGCGAGCGGTTGCTTATACCCACCGTCGATGCAGATGCCGCAATGCCGTACCGATTTCATGCCTGACGGCGGCGCTCGGGCGCGTTACCATGCGCGGCCCTAACGCCTCGCTGCCCTCATGATCACGTTTCGCGACGTTACCCTACGACGGGGTCCTCGAGCCCTATTTATTGGCGCCACTTTCAGCCTTTATGACGGCGACCGCGTCGCCGTGGTCGGTCCGAACGGAACTGGCAAGTCGAGTCTCTTTGCTTTAATCACCGGTGAGCTCGCCGTCGATGCAGGTGAGGTGTCGGTCCAGTCCGGTCACGTGCTCGCCGCCGTGGCACAGGAGGCCGAGGCAGACCCGCGTGCGGCGGTAGAGTTTGTCCTCGACGGCGATCGGGAACTGCGTCTCGTAGAGGCCGAGCTTGTGGCAGCTGAGCGCGCGCAAGAGGGTGTCAAGGTCGGCACTTTGCACGCGCGGCTCGATGCCATCGGCGGTTATGCGGCACGTGCGCGCGCCGCGCGTCTGCTGGCAGGTTTGGGCTTTGATGCCGCCGCCATCGAGCGTCCGGTTGCAGAATTCTCCGGCGGCTGGCGACGGCGCCTCGCTTTAGCCCAAGCGCTGATGGCACGGTCGGACGTACTGCTACTCGATGAGCCAACCAACCATCTTGATCTGGACGCGGTACTTTGGCTGGAAGATTGGCTGCGTAATTATCCAGGCTTGCTCGTCGTGATCGCCCACGATCGCGAATTTTTGGATCGCGTTATCAATCGAGTGGTCAGCATCGAAGGGGGCAAGGTCGAGACCTACACCGGCCACTACTCAGACTACGAAACACAGCGGGCGGATCGATTGGCACAGCAGCAGGTGACCTTTACGCGCCAGCAGCGCGAAATCCGCCACATCATGGATTTCGTTGCGCGCTTCAAAGCACAGGCCACCAAAGCACGGCAGGCGCAGAGTCGGCTCAAGATGCTGGAGCGCATGGAGCGTATCGCGCCGGCCCACGTGGACTCGCCGTTTGAATTTGCGTTCCTCGAACCCGCGAGGCTGCCGCGACCACTCCTGGTGTTGGACGGCGCCAGTGCCGGCTATGGCGAGCAGATCGTGGTCGGCGGCGTCTCCATGAGCATTGCACCGGGCGATCGGATCGGGCTGCTCGGCCGGAACGGCGCGGGCAAGTCGACGCTGACCCGGGCCTTGGCTGGCGTACAGAGCCTGCTGTCGGGACGTAGAACACCAGCACAAGATCTGCACGTCGGCTATTTCGCGCAGCATCAGATTGAAACCTTAGAGCCGGATTCGACACCGCTCGAACACCTCAAGCGGCTCGGCGGCGACGCCCTTGCAAAAGGCACAGACGAAGAGCAGCGCACTTTCCTGGGTGGCTTCGGCTTCGCCGGCGAGCGCGTCTTTGAGCCGGTCGGCCCCTTCTCAGGCGGAGAGAAAGCACGACTCGTGCTGGCGCTGATCGTGTCGCGACGACCCAACCTACTGCTGCTCGATGAACCGACCAATCATCTTGATCTGGAAATGCGCCATGCCTTGGGGATGGCCTTGCAGGACTACACGGGTGCCATTGTCTTGGTCTCCCACGACCGCTACTTGCTCAAACTGGTGGCCGACACACTCTGGCTAGTCCATGACGGTCAGGCGCAACCCTTCGATGGCGATCTCGATGACTACGCCACCTGGCTGCGCAGCGCCGCCCAGACCAACCGCACCACCGGCAAAGCCGAGGAAGGCCCTAGAAGCGCTGCGGCAGACAAGGAACGGAAGCGCAACGACGCGGCCCGACGCGCGGCACTATCGCCGCTGCGCGCCCGGATTGTTCGCGCCGAACGGGAAATGGCGCAGATTTCTGCCCGTCTGGCGCAGTTGGAGGGGCAACTGGCGGATCCCACCCTGTACGAACCCAGCGCCCGGGCGGCCCTGACTGGCCAGCTGGCCGAACAGGCCACTCTAAAGCGCCAGTTGGAGGCCACAGAAGAGATCTGGCTAGAGGCGTCGGAGACCCTCGAAGCCGCCACTGCAAATACGGACTGAGGGCCTTATACCCTGCGCTCGGGTTCGATTTATGAGGTTTTGCATGGCTTTTTCCGTCTAAATGTATAGTATCTGTACAGCTTCTATTGGAAATGCCCGACGCAGGCGGAGAGTGCCCATGTACACGATCAAGGCTGTCTCACAAGCCACTGGTGTCAGTATCGAGACCCTGCGCGCTTGGGAACGCCGGTATCGCATCGTCGAGCCGCTGCGCGACCCGAACGGACGTCGATCCTACGCGCCACCGGACGTTGTTCGTCTACGCAACTTGCGCGAGGCGACCGAACGCGGTCACGCGATTTCCAAGCTGGCGCGCTTATCAGAAGAGCAATTGGCGGCCGTCTTGGCGACGCCGGCACAGGAGGATCCCACCCGTTTCGCTGCAAATTCGTTCTCCGCCCAAATGCTCGCCGCTGCGGAGAACTACAGACCGGATCTGTGCGCCCAAGCCATGTCTATGGCCTTGGCGCTACTGCCCATCCTAGACGTGGTGTCGGCAGTCCTCTGTCCCGCGCTGGTCACTGTTGGCGAGCGCTGGCGTTCCGGCGATTTCAGCATTGCCCAAGAGCGCATTATCACCGGCACGGTACGCCGCCAAGTCGGCGCCGTGCTAGAGACCTACAGCAAGATTTCCACAAATGATCCTCTCGTTTTTGCGACCCTATCAGGCGAGCGCCATGACCTTGGTTTGCTCATGGGAGCGCTGATCGCTGCCTCCAAAGGCATCAACTGCCATTACCTGGGCGCCGATATTCCCGCGGCCGACATTGCCACGTACGCCACGCGCGTCCATGCCAGCGGCATCGCGCTGGCCTTCGTGATGGAAGATCAGCCGCTTGCGCTAGAGCCGGCACTCGCGCAGTTGCTGCAGCAGATTCCGCCGCAAGTCCATATCTGGGTCGGCGGTCGGGGCACGGCACAGTTGGACAGCGCGACCCTAGGCCCGCGTATTACGAAGATGCCCAACTACACGGTGTTCAACGCCGAACTCGATACGCTGCTAGCCGCTGCGCGCTAACTCAGGGTCTCTCCGCCCGTTCAATCGCGGCGGACACCGCAGTGACCAATTCGTTTGCCGCGGCGTCCCACGCGGCTTGATACGCAGCCACGACTTCGCCGCGCCGGTCGACGCTAGCCATCACCGCACCGGTGCCTGACACGGTCGCCAACAGGCGACGCTCCCCAGGAATCCCCAGCGTACCGCGCACGGTCACCCGCACCGTAGGACGGGCGGATCCATCCGAATAGTCCGCTGTGAATGCAGTAATGTCCGTCTGTAACAAGTAGCGGCCACGAAATGCGCTGCGCTCGGACACCACTGCCGAAATTGCGCCACTGGAGCGTAAAGCGTCTAGGAGCAGTCCTTCCACCATCTGTGGCAACGGCGCGGCCCAGCGCGCCGATGCGTACACATCACTGCGGCGGTCAGCGAGTGTGAGCACGAGGTGATCGGAATCCAGTCCTGCACGCGCCGTGGGCTTAGCCACCCACAACACGGCTTCGCGCATGGGCGCCACGTTCGGCAGTGTTTTCGAGGTCAGCACATAGACGTCCGGCGCAGGCGCTCGGCTCTGCAGCAGCCCAGTACAACCGGTCAGCGTCCACAGCAATCCGCTCAGCACAATCAGTCGCCAATTCATCGCGGAATCTCCACGCCACGAGCGGGCGCCTGATAGAGGAGTCGAGACGGGTCTTCTCGTAGGGATTTTGCCAATTCCCGAACTTCCGCAGCCGCTGCCCGACTCTCCGCTGCCAGCGCCGTCACCTCGCCGAGTCCCTGCCCGGCAAAGTCATCTATATCGGCTTCATGTCGAGCCAGCAAGGCATCCACGCGGCGACTCGCCGCCGCCAACCCATCCGACATGACTTTTAGATTGGCGAGCATCGCTTCGAGCTCCGGTCCCGCCGTATTGACCAAGTGTCCGGCGCCGCGCGCTGTGTCGCGCAAATCAGCCACCAGCCCTCGGGACTCGTGGATCAGTTGTGCCGCTTCACGAGCCGCCTGCGGGAGCGGCTCGGACAGGGCGCGGGCATTACGCATCACCGCCGACAAGGTGGCGATATTATCGTCAGCGAACAGCTTATTCAGTTGACGCGTCATGCGGGTGGCATCTGCGACAAGCGAAGGCATGCCGGCAATCAATCGATCGAAGTCGGACGTGGCCGAATGAATGACCGGGTACTCCTGACTGGGCACCTCGGGATTGATGTGCGCCTGCTCCGGCACCTGCGACAGATCGATAAACAACAGACCCGTGATGCCTTGCATCGACAAGCGCGCCACTGTCTCGGTACGGACCGGCGTGGCCTTATCAATATCGACCAAGACCAACACCCGATCGGCCGTGCGCGGATCGAGGCGAATGCGCGCCACGCGACCCACGTTCACGCCGAGGTACCGAACCGTACTGCCCTCCTGCAAGCCGCTCACGCTGCCGGTGAAGTAAACCTCGTAGCGTTGGTATTCATGCCGATCGCTGGAGTTCGTGTACCAAAGCACGAATACGGCCGCCATGGCCAGCACGACCAAGACGAACGTTCCCACCGCCACGTAGTTCGTTTCTCGATCCATCATGCCTCCCGAGCAACCCGACTGCGGGCGCCATGAAAATACTCGCGGATCCAGGGATGCGGGTGCTGCCCGATGCCGTCCAATGTATCGGTCACCATGGCCCCATCGACAATCACCCCAACATGATCACAAGTGCGATAGATGGTATCCAGATCGTGCGTCACCATCACCACCGTCAGCCCTAGCATGCGCTTTAGATAGACTAGCAATTCGTCAAAGTGTCCCGCCGAAATGGGATCCAGTCCAGCTGTCGGCTCATCTAGGAATAGAAGGGTCGGATCGAGTGCGAGCGCACGCGCCAGCGCCGCCCGCTTGACCATGCCACCGGATAACTGCGCCGGATACTTCGCCCCGGCCTCATCGGCCAAGCCTACCAAGCGCAGTTTCTGCACCGCCAAACCGCGCACGATCGGCTCTGGCAAACCGAGCGCCTCCAACATCGGCAGCTCAATATTCTCCAGCACGGTCAGGGAAGAGAACAGGGCTCCGTGTTGGAACGTCACGCCGTAGGTTCGCTTCACCTGCCGCAACGTGGAGGCATCCAGCCCTTTTAAAGCCTGCCCATTAATCAAAACCTCGCCGGCACGCGGCAACTGCAGACCTAAGAGCGTACGCAGCAACACCGACTTGCCGCTACCGGACCCGCCGACAATGCCGAATATTTCGCCGTGCGCAACCGTCATGTCCAACTCGTCATGCACGAGCTGTGAACCGAAACGATTCACAAGGCGGTGCACTGCAACAGCGGGCACAGGACTAGCCATTAAAAGTCGATCTCCCAGAAGATCACTGCGAAGAGCGCATCGGCGAGCAGCACCAAGAAAATCGACTGCACCACGGCGACCGTGGTCAGGCGGCCAAGCTCTCGGGAGGTCTCCCGTACTTGCAGGCCCCTAAAGGTGCCGATCAAGGCAATCAGAAACGCGAAAACCGGCGCTTTAATCAGTCCTGCCCAAAACGTGGTTGGCGCCATCGCTTCTTGCATGCGCACGAGAAACTGGTTGAAGGGGATATCTACAATCAGCCACGACAGCATCGCGCCACCGGCCAGACCCATCGCATCAGCGACAATCGTTAACAAGGGCAACGCGATGATCAGGCCCAAAACGCGCGGTAGGACCAATAACTCGATCGGATTGAGTCCAATCGCCCGCAGCGCATCGACCTCCTCGTTCAACTTCATCGCACCAATTTCGGCGGCAAACGCACTGCCGGAGCGACCAGCCACAATAATGGCTGTCAGCAAGACCCCGAGTTCGCGCAACACCGCAATCGTCACCAGATCGACGACGAAGGGTTGGGCACCGAACTGGCGCAACTGCTGTGCGCCGATATAGGCCACGATCACACTGATGAGAAAGGCGATCAGGGCCACGATCGGCACTGCTTGCAGCCCGGTCTCATAGACCTGACGGAGGATCGAGCGGGGCCGTAACCGCTTGGGATGACCGATTGCACCCCCCGCGACCGCATAGATACGGCCGAGAAAATCAATCACGCCACGGGCCGCATCGCCGCCGTGTACAGCCCAGCGACCGAGCCGATCGAGCGGCAGTAAGGCACCGACGGGCATCGCGTCGGCTGGCAAGGGCTGCGCAGCGCAGACCTCGGCATTTAATGTGTCGGTAAAGCCCAGCAATTCAGGGCGCGGGCTCGACCAACGAACCGATAGCCCTGCCTCTTCGGCCCGGCGTTCCAACCGGCGCAACAAATACGCGCCGGTCAGATCCAGCGCGTCGATGCGAGCCACCAACGTCAGTCCACCGGCAGGTATCGACGTCGTCTCGACCCAGTCGAAGCATTGCGCTGCCTCGGCGGCCGTCCAGCGACCAAGGACCGCGAGCACCGGAACGCCGTTCAGGTCTTCTACTGCAATAGTCATGACGAGAGTTTAGGAACGATCACAACGCCCGGGCCGCGCCAGCGCAGTGCGGCGACCAGAGTGAGCCGACGCCCAGAGCAGCGCCGCTACGGCGCAACGCATGAACCGCAACGCCTTCGGACGCCTGCCTCGCGACAACCGGATCTGTCATGCGCACGCTCCCAAGGAAAACCCCGCCCCACCTCTGGGGGGACCGGACCCATGCTAACAGCACAGGGCGGTCGCGCCCATCAGCGCGCGGGGTTTACCTAGCGCCCCCGGGGGGGCGCCCCATGGTGGTGCTGGGCGGCGTAGAACTCAGGCGGAGGGGTCGCGACGGCGCCGCACCTCGATGGCGCTGTAGACAAACAACGCGGCCACCAGAAGCCCGCCCCACAGTGCAAAGTCGCTGAAAAATCCCAATAGGTCGGTTTCGAGGAAGTGCCCGTTCAGTGCGAATTCGGTTCCCGTAGGACTGGCATTGACGGTTGCGATTGCGTTCGGGGGCAGGCTCATGCGTGCCCCGACGGCCCCGAGCAGGTGTCTTGAGCCCAGCAACAGGTTTTCCAACAGCCCCAGACCGACTGGCACCAACAGCGCCACGAAGGTCGGCGAGCGCGGCGCAAACGCCGAGACCAAGAGCACCCATGCCATTAACGGCAAGGCCCAGAGTTCGACAGCCACGCAAGCAAAAAAAGCGAACCACACGGCCTTGGCCCAGATCAGCGGCGACCACATCATGGCCAGCAGAGCCGGCGGCAGGCCGAGCTTGATCGACGCGGCGACATACACGATAACTTGGGTAACCAGCACGCCTGCCGCTGCGAAGACCGGCATGACCAGCAACGCAAAACACAGCTTCGAGAGCACCGTAGCCGCATCGCTAATGGGCAGTGACTTCCAATACAGGATGCTGCGATCTTTGCGTTCGTTATAAAGGCAATCCACTAGATACGCGTACTGGGTAATCTGCAGCACCACAAAGAAGGCCCCTGCCACCGCGACCAGACCCGCTAGCGCGGCCTTGTCTGGCGCCATCGACATGCCGGTTAGTTGTCCCGTGATCTCGGTGGCCAGCGAGCCATCGATCCCATAGAACAAGCCGAGCGTGGCCGCCAGAATGAGCAGCACTGCGCAAATGGCCGGTGCATACCAGGCCGAACGGGTTTCCCAAAATTCACGACGCAGCAGCCACGTGAAGGTATTCATGCGACACCTCCGGAGAGTTTAGCGATAAAGAGATCGGCGACCGAGGGCGTACGCACTTCGCCCAGAGGCAGCAAGAGCGCAGGATCGAGTCCTTCGTACAGATAGAGAGAACGCCCGAGCAGTTCACGCTGCGCGATCGGCTGCAGCGCACGGGCGCCAGCAACATGGTCCGGATGCACCACCAGTTCATGGAAGCGTTGCGCCACCGAGTCCATGGACGCATCCAACACGATCCGACCCTGATCGATAAACAGCAGGTCGGTGAGCAAATGCTCAACCTCCTCAACCTGATGCGTGGTGATCAGAATTGTGCGGTCACCATCCATGTAATCGCCTACTAAGCCATCGTAAAACTGGCGCCGGGCGAGAATATCGAGCCCCAAAGTCGGCTCATCCAGCACCAACAAGCGCGCGTCGATGGCCGTCACAATGGCCAGGTGCACCTTCACGACCATGCCCTTGGACAGGGTCTTGATGCGGGCCTTGTGATCAATGCCCGCGCGAGCAAGGAAGGCTTCGCAGCGGTCGCGACGAAAGCGGGGGTGGATGCCCGCGACGAAGTCGATGGCATCGCCCACTTGCAGCCAGCGCGGCAGCAGCGCAACGTCGGCAATGAAAGCCACCTCGTGCATGAGCGCTGCACGCGCTTTGACCGGATCGAGGCCTAGGACGGACAACGCGCCATCCACCCGGATCAGTCCCAGCAGCGCTTTGAGCAGCGTGGTTTTGCCGGCGCCGTTAGGGCCGATCAAACCGACAATACGACCCGGTGCGACCCCGAACGAAACGTTGTCGAGCACGGTTTTCTTGCCGTATCGCTTTTGCAGGCCTTGCGCCTGAATCAGTGCGGACATGGTCAATCCTCCTTGCGCGTACCGGCACGCTCGGCCGGCTGCAGAAATAATTCGGTTGGGGTCAGACCCAGGCGTTGAATCGTCACCAGCAAGCGCGGCCATTCCGTGCTCAGAAAGCGCGTCCGCTCCTCGATCATCAGCGTTTCGCGTGCGCCGACGGTGACAAACATGCCCAACCCACGACGCTTCTCGACGAGTCGGGCATCGACCAACTCTTGGTAAGCCTTCAGCACGGTCAAAGGGTTGACTCGCAAGTCCGCGGCCAGCGACCGCACCGAAGGCAAGGCGCCGCCTTCCTGCAGGGCGCCGTCCAGTATCAGGGCAATCACGCGCTCGCGCAGTTGTCGGTATATCGGCTGGGTATCGGAGAAAGAGGTATCCATGTGGGCGCCTGTCACAACCGGGTGGGGACGTCGATGGGCATCGCACGATGGCTGTGGTGCGCACCGGAGCGGGCACCCCACCACGTAGTGGTCTCCGACGGGGCGGACCGACAGGGGCGGGTATGCGCCACGGCGCGCACTAGCGGACCCGCCAACAGGACGGCAAGGCCAATCAAGAGCAGAGCGTTGCGCGTGGTGTATTTCATGGGGCGTCCTGGCAGGTCTGTTACGCACTAGAGATTAGTGTTGTAGTTAACTACAACACTGTACGAATTGCAAGTGTCTGGCCCTCGGACTGGTAGAACGCCCGACGCAACCCACCGCGCCGCGCTAAGGAAAGGCCGCCAGCGGCAGGCGGCTCGGCTAGACTAGTGGGCTTTAATTGCTGAAGTTCTCGGAGCGAATCGATGAAGCAGCCGATCAATATCACTATCACGGGCGCCGCCGGCCAAATCGGCTACGCATTGGCCTTTCGTGTCGCTTCCGGGGCCATGTTGGGCCCGGATCAACCGGTTAACCTGCACTTGCTCGAGATCACCCCTGCGCTGCCGCAGCTCAATGGTGTGGTCATGGAACTCAGCGACTGTGCATTTCCGACCCTGAACCGGGTGATCGCCACAGACGACGCCAAAGTCGCATTCCGGGACTGCGGCGCCGCCTTGCTCGTCGGTGCACGACCGCGCGGACCGGGCATGGAGCGCAAGGATTTGTTGCTCGCAAACGCGCAGATCTTTTCGGCGCAAGGCAAAGCCATCAACGAAGTGGCCCGACGAGACATCAAGGTGCTGGTCGTGGGCAACCCCGCCAACACGAATGCACTGATCGCGCGCTGCAACGCGATCGATATCGATCCGCGTAATTTCACGGCCATGACACGCCTTGACCATAACCGCGCAATGACACAGCTGGCTGAAAAGACGGGCAAGCACATCAATGACGTGGAAAAAGTCATCATCTGGGGCAATCACTCGGCCACCCAATATCCGGACCTGAACCATGCAACCGTGGGCGGCCAGAGCGCGCTCTCGCTCGTAGATCAGGCCTGGTATGCAGAGACGTTCATTCCAACCGTCCAGCAACGCGGTGCGGCGATCATCAAGGCCCGTGGCGCCTCATCAGCAGCCTCCGCCGCATCCGCCGCGATCGACCACATCCGCACCTGGATGCTGGGTTCCGCACCGGGAGACTTCGTCAGCATGGCGGTCGCCTCCGATGGCAGTTACGGCATCGCTGAGGGGCTCGTCTACTCCTACCCCGTGACAACGGCGAACGGTACTTATGCGATTGTGCAGGGGCTGGACATCAACGAGTTCAGCCGTGCGCGCATGACGGCCACTCAGCAAGAATTGCTGGAGGAGCGGGATGGGGTGAAGGAACTCCTCTAGGAGATTGCCTTGAGTGCATCGACGTACCTGCTGGCGTTTACGGCGCTCTTTTCGATCGTCAATCCATTGACGGGCGCCTTCACATTCTATGGCGCGACGCACGATTTTTCGCCTCGTGCGCGGGCCCAAGTGTCCCGGCGCGTCGCGTTCTATTCGTTTTGCCTCATTACCGCCTCGCTGTACGTCGGCGCGTACATCTTGAGTTTTCTGGGCGTCTCCTTGCCGTCGTTGCAGGTGGCCGGCGGCATCGTGATTGCGCTATCCGGTTGGGGCATGTTGACCAGCCCCGACAGCGCCGAGCAGCGGCGCAGCGAAGCCTCCTCGGCGCTCAGCGATCACGCCGTCAGCGAACGGTTGTCGTTCTATCCCCTGACTATGCCCTTGACCGTGGGACCGGGCACGATCTCGGTGGCCATCTCGCTCGGTGCCAACCGGCCCACCGGCGTGAGCGCCGATGCGATCCGGTTTTTTATTTCCACCGAACTGGCCGTCGCGACCCTCGCGATCTGTATCTATCTGACCTACCGACACTCCGATCACCTGGCGGACGTTATTGGCAAAACGGGTACGGCCATCGTGGTCCGACTGTCCGCCTTTCTGCTTTTTTGCATTGGTATCCAGATCGGCTGGAGCGGTCTCTATCAGCTGCTCAGCACCCTACCGTTCGCAACGCCCCAAACCCTGCCCTGAAACCCTGATTACGCAGAGGACTCGCCCCAGAGCGGCCCATTTGATAACGTGTGCTTACTAATTTGACCGCTGTGCACCCATGAGCCAAGAAGACATCGTCGCTGAATCCCGGCGCAACCCCATCAAAACCCTGCTGCTGTGGGTCCTGCCCCTGCTGGTCACTGGCGTCGCCATTTGGCTCTACGGGTCCGCGGGTCGCTACGCACAGACCGACAACGCCTATGTCCAACGAGACCGTATTGACGTGTCGCCAGAAGTCTCCGGCAACATCCAGGAAGTCCGATTCCACGAAAACGACAAGGTGACCGCGGGTGCGCTGGTGCTGGTGCTCGAGGACACGCTGCAGTCGATCGCAGTCCACGCCGCAGAGTCGCGGTTAGACACCGCACGCGCTGAAATTGCAGGGGCGCTCGCGGCCTATCGAGAGAAGGATGGCGAAATCGCCATGGCACGTCGCGCCGCGGACTATGCGCAGCGCGATACCCAGCGCCAGGACGAACTCGCAGCTCGCAAACTGGTGCCACTTGCCACCGTCGATTCGTCCCATCGAACAACGGATCTTTCCGTAGGCGCCATCGGCGTACTCGAACTGCAACGCGACCAAGTGTTGGCGCGTCTGGGTGGCCACGCTAATCACCCGATCGATGACTACGCACCAGTGCGCGTGGCGATCGCAGAACTCGATCGTGCGCGACTGGAATTAGCACGGACACGCGTATACGCCCCCCGTGAGGGCATTATGAGTCACTTGCCCACGGCCGGTTCCCGCGTGGACGCAGGCCGACCGGCCTTCGCGATTGTCAGCAGCGACCGCATTTGGGTTGATGCGAACTTCAAGGAAACCGACCTTGAGTGGGTACGACCTGGGCAGCGCGTACAAATTGATATCGACACGTATTCCGGGCACCTTTGGAAAGGCGCGGTCGAAAGCATTGCGAGCGCCACTGGGGCGGAATTCGCGCTGCTGCCGGCGCAGAATGCTTCGGGGAATTGGGTCAAAGTGGTGCAACGTATTCCCGTACGGATTACCGTCGAACCTGGCGCTGATGATCCGCCACTGCGCGACGGCATGAGCGCGACGGTATCGATTGATACTGGCGCACATACGCGCTTTGACCGCTGGTTCCGGCACCCGCATTGAGGCTAACGATGGGTCACCTGACACTGGTACGGCACGGACAAGCTTCCGTCCAAGGCGCGACCTACGACGCCCTCTCCCCACTCGGCCATGTACAGTCACGGCAACTCGGAGAGCACTGGGCAGACCAGGGAATCGCGTTTGATACAGTCTTCATCGGGCCTCGGCGGCGCCACGCACAAACTGCAGCCTGTGTGGCTGACGCCTATCGCGCGCGTGGACTGCCGTGGCCAGAGCCCCTGCAGTTACCTGCACTCGATGAGCACGACGGGCTGGCTGTGCTCAAGCACGCCGCAGGCATTCACGAACCGGGTGATGGCTTGCTGAGCGGGGACACCACGCGCGACGCCGCTATCAAACACTTATTCGGTCAGTACCGGGAAATCATGACCAGTTGGGCCGCAGGCAATTACCGCGCTGATGGCATCGAACCTTGGAGCGCCTTCCGGGTCCGCGCGCAGCGGGCGGTGGACCAACTGCGCCAAACACCAGGCCAAAGCATCGCTTTCACCTCGGGCGGACTCATCGCTGCGGTCGTTGGTAGCGTGCTCGACCTCGATGATCGGCGGGTCATCGAGCTGTCCGCAACGATATACAACACCGGAGTGACCGAGTTGCGCCACCGTCCGGACGATGTCGGACTGGTGACCTTTAACGGCATCGCACACCTGCGTGATGCGGCAAGCATTACGCGCGTCTGACAGACCCTGAGCCGGCACGGCAGCAGTGCCGCGCGCAGGCGCGTCAACGGAACTGCAATTCTTCCGTAATCACCCGTTCAGCGGCCACGCCCGCGGCCAAGAACGCGGCCGACATCTCCGCAACGAAGGTCTTGCTACCACACAGCAGCACCGCGTAGTCATTCAGTTCGATGTCCGCAAGTATTCTTGCGGCGGTCAAGCGTCCCTGTGTGCCCGACACCCACAGTGTGTAGTCGATCAGGGAGTCCGCATGCTGAATATTGTCCTTGAGTTCCTGATCGTAGACCGCGTCCTCCGGCGAGCGCACCGCGTAATACAACCAAACGCGGCGGAAGTCCTGATTGCTGCGTTCGAAGGCCACCATGCTCAGAAACGGCGTGATTCCAATGCCTGCACCAATCCAAATCATGCGCCGGTACGGTGCAAAACGATGCGGCGTGAATGCGCCAAACGGGCCATAAATGAATGTCTCGCGAGTATCTTCTGGCGGCATCAATGCCAGCTTCGACAGTTCTGTTGTGAAATCCCCCACACGCCGACACGACAGGCGCAAATCTCGGTCAGTCGGGCAGGAGGAGATGCTGAACGGATGCAGCTCGCTCTCACGACCCTTGAAACTCGGCAGGGAGATAAACACGAAACTACCTGGCAAATACATCATGCGTTTATCGGTTGGACGCAGGTGCAAGTCCATCACATCACTGTTCCTCAGCCGCACTTTAGTGAGCTGGTAACGAAACCGCGGGCCATAGGCGCGAAAGAGCAGAACTTGGTAGACCCAGGAGAAACTGCCTAACAAGAACAGGATGACAATAAAAATCCGCAGGGGCTCATAGGCGTGGGTGACGCCACTAAACGTTGCCGCCGACACGATACCGACCAAGAACAGGAGACCGATCAACCGGTGCAGCCGCACCCACCACTCATGGGGTAGCCAGTTGGTATAGGCGAGCACACCAAGCACCAGCAGCCCATAGGCCGCCAGAATGTCGATAGCGCGCGGGTTCGAAGGCTCCGCGAGCAAAACCAATGCCAAGGGCGCCTCGTGCAGCGACAATTGCACCACCAGAAACAGCACATGCCCCCCTTGTAGCAGCACCGCAGCAAGACCAAGCTTGCGATGGAGGCGTACCGCCTCATCGAGGCCACCAAAGAAGAATTCCAGCGCGCTCGAGCGCACGATCGACAGCAGCGCCAGAATCGCTAGCACCGCCGACCATAGCGCCATCAATTGCGTCAGCGCACGGTAAGGCCAAAGGCTCGTGCTAAATAGGGTACTTTGATTAGCCCCCGCCCATAAACCCGTCATGATCAGCAACAAGATCGTTGCGAGCCAGAAGCATCGAGTGGCTCTGAAATGCACGGTGCCTCTCCGGAAGATGGTGCGGGCCAGGGTCTCCGCTGAATGCCCACTCCCTGCGTAGAGGCCGCATTCTAGCGCCATTCATCCAATCGAGCATGCGTAGGGGTCTTAAACGCCGCAAGCCGTCTAGTGCGGGAGACGATTTTCAACAGCAGGAGCACCCCACATCACGCGGATGCCTGTCGCCGAGAGCCCCTCGTCCACCACCAATAGAACGGTAGGCCCAGTGCGATGTACAACGCTCCGAGCAGCGCCCGACCAGTGTCGGCAATAAAAGTGTTGATGAGCAGCCACGTCGTTACGATCAGAAACAGCGCCGGCAGGACCGGATAACCGAAGGCCCGGTAGGGACGGGGCGCATCGGGCATCGACCGGCGGAACACAAACACCGATCCGGCCGCCAGACCATAGAAAAGCCAGGAAGCAAATACGACGGAGTCCGTCAGCGCATCGTAATTGCCCAGCAGCGCGAGCACCGAAGCCCAAGCGGCTTGCGCGGTAATGGCGCGAATCGGCACATGCGTACGTGGTGATAGCGCTGCCAGCGCCCGGAAGAACAGTCCTTCGCGCGCCATCGCATAGGGGATGCGTGAATTGGCGAGCACCGAAGCATGTAACGAGCCAATGCTTGAAATCATCAAAATGCCCAGGATCACGATCACCGCCGCTGGACCAATGGTGGCGCGCAAAGCATCAGACGCCACCGAGGAATGCACCGAAACGTTCGCGATCTGCTCCGGCGTCATCGCATAAAAATACGCAAGGTTGACACCCAAATAGAGCGCACCGACAACCAACATCCCACCGACAAAGGCACGCGGCAAATTGCGTTCTGGATTTTTCACCTCGCCAGCGAGTGGCGCAACATTTTGCCAACCATCGTAAGCCCACAAGGCTCCCACCATGGCGGCACCAAAACCAATGACTCCACCGCGCGCTGAGGGCGACACCTGCTCGCAGGTCGCCGCCGCACTGATCGGTTGACTCCAGTGGCTCCAAGTACCGTGCGCGAACAGCAGCAACGTCACCGCAACCCCAATGACCAGGGCCACCTTGATCAAGGTCAGCCCAAGCGCTAGCGCACCGCCCGTTGATACGGGCCTGAAATTAACCACCGCCACGGCCCAGATCGCCGCAATGGAAACCAGCGTAACGCCCGTGATCGAGACGGATCCGACGACGAACAAAGAAGGCTCGAGCGCGTTGCCGACGGCCTGATTCAGAAACGTAGCAAAGCCAATGGCCAACGCAGCCTGGGAGGCCGACCGCGCAATCCCGAAGAAGGTCCAGCCGTAAAGAAAGCCAACAACACGGCTATAAGCGCGACGCAGAAAGACATACTCTCCACCGGCAACCGGCATGAGTGCCGAGACTTCGCCGTAAGAGAACGTGCCAGCGAGAGCCAGCAGTCCGGCGGCAACCCAAGCCGCCATGACGAGGCTTGGGCTACCGACGTTGCAGGTCATCACCCGCGTCTTGAGAAAGACGCCAGTACCAATCATATTGGCGACGTTGATGGACACCGCCGCCCAAAGGCCGATGCCCCGGACCAGGCCGGCCGAGGATCGGCGGTCGCCGGCATCGACGTTCCGCTCGATCTCAGCCATGTCGGTCTCCCTTAGAAGAGGCCTACGACCTTACCATTTTCGTCAATATCGATGTGATCCGCCGACGGTACCTTGGGCAAGCCGGGCATGGTCATCACGTCGCCGCACACCATGACGACGAATTCAGCGCCAGCCGCGAGACGCACCTCACGGACATTCACCACATGGCCAGACGGCGCACCTTTCAGCGACGGATCGGTCGAGAAAGAATACTGCGTCTTCGCCACGCAGACCGGATAGTGGCCGTAACCGCTTTCCTGCAACTGCTTAATCTGCGCACGTACCTTCGAGTCCGCGGTGATGTCTCCAGCGCCGTAGATCTTGGTGGCGATGGTCTTCATCTTGTCCCACAGCGGCAGCGACTCGTCGTAGACGAAGGTCGCCTTACCTGGGTTCTTTTCGATCGACTCGACCACCGCTTGCGCTAGTTCCGTAGCGCCGGCACCGCCATCCGCCCAATGACGGGCCAGAATCACCGGGGCACCGTGCTGGGCCATCTTGGCCTTGAGCAACGCCACTTCGGCATCCGTGTCGGTGGTGCGATGGTTGATCGCAATGACGCACGGCAAGCCGTAGTGCGTGCGCACGTTGTTGACGTGACGCTCGAGGTTCACGACACCCTTCTCCAGTGCCGGCAGGTTCTCCGAACTCATTTCCTTGAGATCGCAGCCGCCGTGGAACTTCAGCGCACGAATAGTCGCGACGAGCACGACCACTGACGGGCTGAGACCAGACTTGCGGCACTTGATGTCGATGAACTTTTCAGCACCAAGGTCGGCGCCAAAGCCCGCCTCCGTCACCACGTAGTCGGCCAGCTTGAGCGCCGTCTTGGTGGCCAATACCGAGTTGCAGCCGTGGGCGATATTGGCAAAGGGGCCGCCATGAATAAAGGCCGCGTTGTTCTCGAGCGTCTGCACAAGATTCGGCTTCAGCGCTTCGCGCAGCAGCACCGTCATCGCACCGTTAGCCTTTAGGTCACGTGCGCAGACTGGCTTCTGGTCACGCGTGTAGCCCACGACAATATTGCCAAGGCGCTCTTTGAGATCCTTCAAGCTGGTCGCAAGACAGAAAATTGCCATCACTTCGGAGGCGACCACGATGTCGAAACCATCCTGGCGTGGATAGCCGTTGCCTGGACCACCAAGAGATACGGTGATATCGCGTAGTGCGCGATCGTTCATGTCCATCACACGCTTCCAAGTGATGCGACGCACGTCGATGTTGAGCGCATTGCCGTGATGGATATGATTATCCAGCAGAGCGGCCAGCAAGTTGTTGGCCAAGGCGATCGCATTGAAGTCGCCCGTGAAATGGAGGTTGATGTCCTCCATCGGCACAACCTGCGCCATACCACCACCCGCAGCGCCACCCTTCATGCCGAAGACGGGACCTAGGCTGGGCTCACGCAGACAAATCACCGCCTTCTTGCCAATCTTGTTCAACGCATCGCCAAGGCCCACGGTCGTCGTGGTCTTGCCTTCGCCAGCGGGCGTAGGGCTAATTGCGGTGACCAAAATCAGTTTGCCGTCGGGCTTAGAGGCGAGGCTATCGATGTACTCGAGCGAGATCTTCGCCTTGTACCTGCCGTACTGGTCGAGCGCGTCGTCGGGGATCCCTAGTCGCGAGGCGACCTCGAGGATAGGCTTCATCGTCGCGGCTTGAGCAATCTCAATATCAGAACGCACGCAAATCTCCCTTACGGCCCGTCATACGGGCATTGATTGAAACGCTTCCACCGACCCCTGTGGGTCGTGTGGATCCAAAATCCAATTCTCTACCGTCTATCGCACTGGCGCACCGTACCGAGCTGCCCAAAGGGCCTCGGCACGCCGGGCAGCTGCGCTCTCGTCAACCCGCTCAAGGCCACCGGCGACGGCCGCCTCGATCCCTGTTTCGGTCACCACGAAATCCATCAGGATGTCGTGGTCCTGGGGGTACGTCGTCGACACCCGCGATACTTCGTGGGCAATGGCGATGCAGATCGGCCGCGGGGCGATCGCCGCCAGCGTTCGGTCATAAAAACCACCGCCATAGCCCAGTCGATCGCCTTGCGCCCCGACACCCACCACGGGAATCAGCAGGACCTGCGGCACGACGCGCTCAGTGCCCGCAGGCACGGGGATGTCGTACACCCCGGCCCGCATGGCAACCCCGGGCCACCACTCCAGAAACTCCAGCGGCGTCGCCTTCGCCACCACGGAGGGCAGTGCCAGCCGCGCCCCAAGCACCCGAAACTCGGCCGCCACCGGCCGGGCGTCGTATTCGCCCTGAAACGGCCAACACAGCCCGATCGACGCGCGCGCCAGCAGTGGAAAGCCGCGGCGCAGAAAGCCGTCGATGGCCGCGGCGTATCCAGTCCGCGCGTGCACAGACAAGGCCATCCGGGCGGCGATCAGCCGAGCGCGCTCCGCTTTGCGCCAGGCAGCCAGTTCGGGGGAAAGTGCCATGGAGCGGGCATCTTACTCGCGCCCCCTGTCCCGACCGGGACGGTTCGCGACACTCACCCCAAGCGTTTGCGCCATATGGGGGCCCGATCAGTCAACCCGCGGCCGAGGCAGGATGAAGGTGCGGCGCGTTTCCGCCGCCTCGAGCACCCCCGCCGGGTAGTAACGACGGAAGTAGGCAACGTCCTGCAATTCCGGATACTGCGCCATGAAGGTGTCGAACAGGATATCGGCGGGCTCGTCCGCCCGACGCTCGGCAATCAGCGCCAAATACGCCACCGTCAGGGTCTCATGGTAGAGGGTGCCCTTCCCCAGACGCGCCGCAAAGCCAACGATGGCCCGTTTCATAGCAACACAAGCCTCCGGGAAGTCGAGCCGGCCCAGATATAAAAAGCCGGCCCGTAGGTGGCCGCGGTGACCAAAGGCTTCGGGCGGCAGTGTCCCGGCTTCTAGGGCTGCCAAAAATGACGCGTCAGACAGCATGATGACCTCCCCCCTTAGAACCGTTGCGCGTGCCCAAGCGTGTCGCAGTGCGGGTTGACCCGTCAGCGCAGCCCCACTGCAGCGGTGCCGCCACACCGAAGCACCACCAGCCGGGCCTACCCATTCCCGCCAGGATCCCCGTCCGGTGGGCTGCCATCAGGAGGCCTGCAATACCCGGAACGGCGGTATTAGGCCCATGCGCCATGTGCCCAGCAGACCCGCACCGCCCACACCCAGGAGTCCTGCGATTGGGCCAAACAACCACAGTAGCCCCTGCAGGTGCCACGGAAGACCGAGCCAGTAGGCCGCCACAAAAGCACTGATTGCGGCCGCAGCCGTGGCGGCCACCAAGCCCGCGAGCACACCGAGCGTGGCAAATTCGAGAGCCGCCCCGAGCAGCACTTGGCGACGACTCGCACCGAACGCCCTTAACAAGGCGCCCTCATAGCGTCGTTCGTCGGCCGTGGCGCGAATGGCTGCCGCCAGCACTACCAGCCCGGCGAGCAAAGTGAAGGCAAAAACATACGTCACAGCATCCGCCGCACGATCGACCAGCCCGCGCACGGTGGTCAGCAAACCATCGATATCGAGCACTGTTACCGTCGGGAAGCGCCGGTTGAACTCAGCAAGATCTGGACGGACCCGCGCCTCGAGGTGGGCCGCGGCAAGGTAGCTACTGACATTGCCATCCAACACCCCGGGCGAGAACAACAAAAAGAAATTCGGACGAAAGCCATCCCAACGCACTTTGCGCACACTCGCAAGCGTTGCGTCGACCGATTCGCCGGCGACATCAAACTCCAACCGATCCCCCAGATGCAGATCCAACTCATCACGAAACTCGGTTGCGACCGAAACTTGCGCGGCCCCCAAACCACTCACAGGCCACCAGTGTCCCTCCACGATTTGGTTATCCGCTGGTAGCGTCCGCCGAAAGCTGAGGTTCTGCTCACGTTCTGCAAAGGCTCTGCCACGATCCGACTTCGGCATTCGCTGCGCCATTGGCGTGCCATTGACCGCACGCAGACGAGCACGTACCCAAGGAGCGAACTCCACAACCACTTGACGCGCTTTAAAGAAGTCCTCGACCGAGTCACGTTCCTGCGGCGCGATATTGATTAAGAAATGATTCGGCGCATCAGCCGGCACGCCACGGCGCCATTCCTCCAGCAGATCTCCACGGACCACTCCGAGCAGAAGGAGAATGGTCATCCCCAAACCAAAAGCCACCAATTGCGCGACACTCTGGGCAGGACGACGAGCCAGTGCGGCAACGCCGAAGCGCCAAGGTGTACCGGCGTCCGAACGTACGCGCGCTAACAGCCGCACGAGGCCGATCCCCGCAAGCACATAAACACCCGTGATCACACTGAGCACGATCGCGGCACTGACCATCAAGCGTGCATCCCGAACCGCCAGATACAGAATCACCAGCATAGTTGCGACTGCCAATGCTGCGGGTACCAATAACGGCAGTGGTCGTGCTGCCAGATCCTCCCGCAGCACTCGGGCGGGTGGCACGCGCGTAAGTTCGATGACCGGCGGCAAGCCAAAGCCAGCCGTCATGACAAGCGACATCACTACACCCCAAATGATCGGCGTAGCGCTCGGCGCTGGCAACTCCGCTACGCCCGTAAAAACATGTGCGAGTGCGGCGAGGCCGTTTTGTGCGCAATAACCGATCAGCGCACCGATACCAGCCCCCACCAAAGCCGCCGCGCCCATTTCACTAGAAAAACGCAGCAACACTACACGGCGCGTTGCACCCAAACATTTCAGCAACGCCACCTCATCACGACGCTGCGAGGCATGGCGGCGTGCGGCCATCGCAAGCGCAATCGAAGCCAACAACATGGTGGTGACCGCGGCCAGATTCAGAAATCGTGCGGCGCGATCCGCCGCACTGCCCAGTTGCGCGCTCGCTTCACCAACCCCCACCAGTCGCTCTGCGGCGGACTTGTGCAGTTTGAGCCACGCTAAAAATGGATCCACACGCGCCGGTTCGCCGGCCACGAGCAACGTATAGGTAGCCCGACTGGCCGGACCCAACAAGCCACTCGCGGCCAAATCGGCACCGCGCATCAGCACAGCGGGCGCCACTTCAGCGTAGCCACTGCCGCGATCTGGCCGGTCTGCCAAAATCTCCACAACGCGCAGTTGTGTTGCGCCAATACGCAGCAACGAACCGACCGACACACCAAGCCGACTGGCTAGGCGCGGATCGACATAAGCCTCACCGAGGCCGGGCAGTACATTTGTCGCGTGCGAAGGCCCGTAGGGTATCGTTGCAGTGCGCAGCGTACCGCGCAATGGATACCCCGCCTCGGTCGCAATCACGGTCGCCAGTTGCCCTTGGTCGCCCGCATGGACGACCGAAGTAAAGCTCGTAAGGCGAGCGGTACGCAGTTGCCGTTGCTGCGCTTGTTGCTCCGCGGCATCCAAGCTCTCTGCATTGCGACCCGACTCTAAGCGGAGGTCAGCGGCGAGCACCGTCGCCGACTCATTGCGGATGGCACCATGCAACCGGTTGGTAAACAGACTCACCGTCGTAGAGGCCGCCATCGCGACCGCGATGGCGGCGATTAGCACCGCGAGATCCCCACGCCACAAGGTGCGCCATAACCTAGACAGACTTGGTAGCACGCGCGTCATCCACAACCACTGTCGTCGGCCAAACGCCCGGCGATGAGGGCCAAGGTGCGATCGCAGCGCGCGGCCAGAGACTGCTCATGCGTCACGAGGATTAGCGTAGTCCCTGCGCTGCGGTTTAGATCAAACAAAAGATCGGCAACCTGCTCGCCACTGGCGGTATCCAAATTCCCTGTGGGCTCATCGGCGAACAACAGCGCGGGTCTGCCGACAAAGGCGCGCGCCAGCGCGACCCGCTGCTGCTCGCCGCCAGACAGTTGCCGCGCCCGATGTCGCGCCCGCCCTAACAAGCCGACGGCAGCCAGTGCGGCCATCGCCCGCTCCGGGGCCTCCACCACACCGGCCAATTCGAGCGGCAGGCGGACATTTTCCTCAGCCGTCATGCTGGGCACTAGGTGGAAGGACTGGAAGACAAAACCCACACGTCCGGCACGGGCGCGGGCCCGTCCATCCTCGTCGAGGACTGAGAATGGTCGATCCTCCAACCGGACCTCGCCCCGTGTCGGCACATCAAGACCAGCCAACAAGGCCAGCAACGTCGATTTGCCGGAGCCGGAAGGTCCAACAATAGCCACGGACTCGCCCGCGCGGATGACGAGACTCACGTCATCAATGATGGTCAGGCGACCATCCGGACTGGTAACCTCTTTAGTCATTCTGCGCGACTCGAGTACTGGCACTTTGAAACTCCTGCTCCGTCCGCTGGCTTCAGTCTGTCTGCTCGCGATCAGTAGCCTCGCCTGGAGCGGACCGAACCCCGCCGCCGGATCGGTGCTCGTGCTGGGCGACTCGCTGAGCGCAGGGTACGGGCTGCATGCCGATGAAGGCTGGGTCGCCCTGCTGGCCCGCCGATTGATCATGGAAGGGTACGGGCGTGCCGTCGTGAACGCCAGTGTCAGTGGCGAAACAACGACCGGTGGGCTCAGTCGGGTTGCGCATGTGCTGGCGACCCATCACCCCGCCGTGGTGATCGTTGAACTGGGCGCCAACGACGCGCTGCGGGGCTTGCCCACGCAGCGGCTGCAGGACAACCTGCTGGCGCTGGTGGCAGCGGCCCACGGTAGCGGTGCCCAGGTGCTACTGGTGGGTGCCCCCTTGCCGAGTAACTACGGCGAGGAGTACGCGCAACAGGTCGCCAGCGCGTATCGGTCAGCAGCGCGCCGAGGGAGGGTGCCTTTGGTGGCCTCGCTGCTGGCCGGCCTGGCACCGGACGAACGCTCGTTTCAATCCGATCATTTGCATCCGGTAGCGGCCGCGCAGGGGCAGATGCTGGAAAACGTTTGGTCGACTCTTCGCACCTTGCTCGGCAAGCCAGACCAACCCACAGGAGTTCCTGATGGCAGATAGTCAATTCGCCTTGCTTCGCCAACGCCGGTTTTTGCCTTTCTTCTGTACACAAGCACTCGGCGCCTTCAACGACAACTTCTATAAAAACGTCCTGGTCATTCTGGTCACCTATAACGCGGCCAGCTATAGCGGCATCAATCCGCTTCAGTTGGCGCAGTTGGCTGGTGGGCTATTTATTCTCCCTTTCGTTCTATTCTCGGGTCTGGCCGGTGAGTTGGCCGACCGGTTCGACAAAACGTTATTGATGCGGGCTGTCAAGTTACTCGAAGTACTGATCATGGTGCTGGCCACCTATGGGTTCGCCACACATAGCATCGTGGCGCTACTCGGTGCTCTATTCATGATGGGCGTGCACTCCACGTTTTTCGCGCCGGCGAAGTACGGTATTTTGCCAACTATCCTGGACCGACGTGAGCTGGTCGGTGGCAATGCCCTGCTGGAGATGGGGACCTTTGTTGCGATTCTCGCGGGCCAATCTTTTGCGGGCCCCATTGCAGCCAGCGGCTCAACCCTGGTCATCGGTCCGGCATTGATTACCGTCGCCGCCATTGGGGTCGCCTGGAGCTTCGCGATTCCACGGATGGCCCCTGCCGCCCCAGGCCTGCGTATCGACTGGAACCTCTGGCGCTCCACGATCGAAAATCTAGTCGTCGCCCAACGCGATCGCGTGGTCTTTTTATCGATTCTTGGTATTTCCTGGTTCTGGTTTTTCGGCATCATCGTCCTCGCACAAATGCCGTTTTATGCGAGCACGGTCCTCAAAGGTCCTGAGGTCACGGTCACGCTACTAATGTTCGGTTTCTCTCTTGGCGTCGGTGCCGGCTCTTTGCTGTGCGAGCGACTCTCCGGCGGCCGACTTGAGATTGGCTTGGTGCCGCTGGGCTCGTTGCTGATGACCATTTTCGGAGCAGATCTTTATTTCGCTACCCCGACGGTGCTCCCTACGGCAATGCGCTCGATGGCAGTAGTACTCACCGACTATGCGACCTGGCACATGCTGCTCGACGTCACCATGATCGGTTTGGCGGGCGGTCTTTACATTGTGCCTCTGTATGCCCTGATGCAGAGCCGTACGCCCAAAGAAGTGATGTCCAGAGTGATCGCTGCCAGCAGTATTTGGAGCGCGATTTTTATGGTGGTTGCATCCGTGACGGCAGCCACAGCGCTCAGTCGCGGCTTATCCGTACCCGCTTTACTGCTCCTCTGTGCGTTGGCGAACTTCGCTGTCACCGCGTTTATTTACGCCCAAGTGCCTGAGTTTCTGTTGCGCTTCCTCGCTTGGATCTTAATGCGCATTGTCTATCGCGTCCGGGTGACCGGCATTGAAAACATACCGGAGAAAGGACCCGCACTTGTGGTCTGCAATCACGTCAGCTATGTCGATGCGTTGGTGTTATCCGCCGCCGTGCCGCGGCCGATGCGCTTTGTCATGGAAGCCGCCATTTTCCGCATTGCAGCGCTGAACCTGTTGTTCACGGGCATGAAGGCGATCCCGGTAGCATCGGCTCGCGAGGATCGGGCACTGCGTGAAGCGGCATTTGCGGCGGTCGGGGCGGCATTACGCGCGGGCAATGTAGTCTGTATTTTTCCGGAGGGGCATCTCACCCGAGACGGCCAATTGGATGTGTTCAGACCCGGTGTACTACGCATTCTGGCTGAGAACCCAGTTCCTGTAATACCGATGGGACTCTCAGGGCTGTGGGGCTCGATGTTTTCGTATGCTTTTCGCGGCCTCTCACGATGCGTGCCACGCAAACTGAACGCGCGCGTCGACCTACGCGTAGGTCCTGCAATTGCGCCGCAAGACGGCCATCCAGACGTTCTGCGGGCCACTGTGCTAGCGCTACGGGGCGATCGCCCTTAAGCCTTTCCCGCGCAGGACTTGATAGCGTACTCTGCGTTTATGTGGCGGCAACGCCAACACATTGATCAGGGGCGACCATGGAAAAGATCTGGCTGAAGTCCTATCCGCCGGGTGTACCCGAGGAGATCGATCCGGAGATTTATCCATCGATCCCAGCACTATTTGAACACGCGGTACAGCGCTATCGGGATCGCATCGCCTATACCAACTTCGGCTGCGAACTGACGTTCGGGCAGTTAGACGCCATGAGTCGGGCGTTCGCAGCCTGGCTGCAAAAAGAAGCCGGACTGCGCAAGGGCGATCGGATCGCCCTCATGATGCCTAATATCCTGCAGTACCCAATCGCAATTTATGGGGCATTGCGCGCAGGCCTAGTGGTGGTTAACACCAACCCGCTGTACACACCGCGCGAACTAGAGCATCAGCTCAAGGACTCTGGCGCCCGCGCCATTGTGGTGTATGAGCAGGCGGCGCACGTGCTGGAGCAGTGTATTGCGCATTCCGACATCGAGCGGGTGCTGGTGACGGGCATCGGTGACTTGCTCGGCTTCACCCGTGGCGCGGTGGTCAATTTTACATTACGGCATGTGCGCAAGCAGGTGCCGCACTACTCCCTAGCCGGATCCATCCGCTTCACCGCGGCATTGGAACAAGGCAAGTGGGTCGATCTGGATCCGGTGGCGCTTGAGCCTTCGGACTTGGCCTTCTTGCAGTACACCGGCGGCACGACAGGGGCTTCCAAGGGCGCCATGCTGACGCACCGCAATATGGTCGCGAACACGCAACAGACGCACGTCTGGCTCCAGTCGTTTTTGCGTGACCCGTCGCAGCCCCAAGTCGTCGTCGGCGCACTGCCGCTCTATCACATCTTCGCGCTCACGGCCGTGTCCCTAGTCTGGCTGCACGAGGGCGGCAAAGTGCTGCTCATCACGAACCCACGCGACATGGCGGGGTTCGTCCAGGAGTTGCGTCGCCATCGCATTACGATTTTCTACGCCGTTAACACGATGCTCAATGGACTCCTGCACACGCCAGGCATCGAGTCGGTTGATTTTTCGGCGCTGGTTGCAACCAATGCGGGTGGCATGGCGCTGCAAGGCGCGGTAGCCGAGCGATGGAAGGCGCTCACCGGCTGCATCGTCTCGCAAGGATGGGGCTTGACCGAGACATCCCCCGTTGCGACCACCAACCCGCGGGGCGTCGACTTTAACAACTCAATCGGCTTGCCCGTGTCTTCCACTGAAGTGTCCCTACGTGATGACGCGGGAGTCGAACTGCCGGTGGGTGCAATTGGTGAGATTTGCGTACGCGGCCCCCAAGTCATGGCGGGCTACTGGGGTCGTCCAGACGAGACGGCCGCGGTAATGTTGGAAGGCGGCTGGCTGCGCACCGGTGACGTGGGTCGGATAGATGCTGCGGGCTACGTGTACATCGAGGATCGCAAGAAGGACATGATTTTGGTCTCGGGCTTCAACGTCTATCCCAACGAAGTGGAGGGCGTCATTGCGCGGCATCCGGGGGTGCTAGAGGTGGCGGCGATCGCACAGCAGGATGAACACTCGGGCGAATGTGTCGCGGCATTTGTGGTCCGCAAGGATCCCACCATTACGGCGCAGGACATCATCGCGTTCGCCCGCGAAAGCCTGACCGGCTATAAGGTGCCGCGCCATGTTTACTTTCGAGAAGAACTGCCAAAGACGAATGTTGGAAAAATATTGCGCCGTGCACTGCGCGATGCGCTACCACCAACGCTCTGACGCCAACGTGGCCAACGAACGAGCGCATTCGATCACAGCCAGGTCGGCGCTGATCGGTTGACCATAGCCCTCGCCATCGGCGTGCAGTGGCTTGCGGTTGCCTGTTTCGGCATAGCCACGCCGGCGGTACACGCTTCTAGTTCTGGTCAGGGGGCCAGCACCGTCAAATCAGCCCGGCGCACCCGCCACCGCTCGACCAAAGCACGTTCGGCCTCACCGAGTAGTGCGCGGCCCAAGCCCGTGCCCTCCCCTGTTGGCCGCTTAGCAAGCAGGCTGATTTCGCCAACACCCGGTGGCGGCAAGGCCACATCGACGCAGCCGAGTAGACGCTCTGCATCCCGCGCTACCAGCCATTGACCGTCCTGTGCACACCGGAGCGCCTGCGTCTGCGCCATCCGCAGACGAGGGCATTAGGTGCGCGATGCCAGGCCTGCCCGTTACCTGCGCTGCATCGCCGCGATAGGCATCGTTCACAAGGGTGAGGACAGAGGGGAGATCCTTAGGCTCAGCCCTGGCAATCGGGACCGATCGGTGGCTATGCGCGGTCAGGCAGACCGCGAGTGCAGCAGGCGCAACCGGGCGCCGATGGTAGGCCCCCCACCTAGCCCAACTTCCGCAGTTACGAGGGTGCGGAGTAATGCCATCAAGGACTTAGGGTCCGGAGTTGGCACTACATTTGGGGTTGGAAGTGGGGCTGCTTGAGGCGTTCTGGGAGGCGCAGGCCGAGCCGATCGAGGAGCGCGAGCTGAGCGCGGTCGGGTCGGGCGACGCAGCGGATGCGTAGCTCACGAGGCGGCGAGGTGGCGGTCGGCAGGACGACGTCGGTGCTGTGGATCGCGCCGAGTTCATCGATGAGCGTGCGCGGGCTGTTGCCAAGGCCAGCGCGGCTCTGCCACTGCTCAAGGGTTTTCCACAGCACGTAGGCGAGGAAGCAGACCAGGATGTGCGCCAGCACGCGGTCCTGGCGCTGATGCCAGATCGGTCGCAGCGACAGCTCGGTCTTGTGGATGCGGAACGCAGCTTCGGCTTCGGAGAGCTGGATGTACGTTCCCCAAAGCTCCTCGGCGCTCCAGTCGCGCACGTTGGTGCGCAGCACGTAGCAGCCTTCGCTGTGCCGTGACCAGTCATCCCACTCGGGTCGAGCCGACCACTCGAGCCTAAGCCGACTGCCGAGGGCGGGATCGTCGATGAGGCGGATCGCATAGCGCGCGGCGCCGCGCGAGTTGGCGCCGAGCAGTCGGCCGATCTGGCGCTCGGTGGCGCTGCGATCGATCGGGCTCTTGGCGGCCTCGAGCCGCCGCTGCAGGCTCGACAGCCCCGCTTCGATCCGCTCGCAGAAGCGCCGGTGCATCGCCTGCTCCTTCTGCTGGCGATCTGCCGAGCGCACCAGCAGGAACGTCTCCTCGCCCTCGGGGCCGGCACAGACCTTGGCCTCGATGCCGTCGCGGACCTGCCGCCAGTGACGCGCATCGATCAGCTGCGGAGCCAGCTTCTTGAGGTCGCTCTTGAGGCCGCCGATCAGGTAGCGTCGATGCCCGGCCTGCAGCCAGGCGATGTTGTCGGCGCTGGCCATGCCGCGATCCATGACCCAGACCCGCTGCGCCTTGCCATAGCGGGCTTCCATCGTGCCGACGATCTCCTCGACGGTGGTGACGTCGACCCGGTTGCCGGCGAACACCTCGTAGCCGAGCGGCATCCCGTCGCGGCTGACGACGAGTCCAATGCAGACCTGCTTGCAGTCCGGTCGGTGATCACGGCTGTGGCCGCGCCGGGCGAGCGGGTTGCCCTCGGCCTGGCCTTCAAAGAACGTGCTGGTGACGTCGTACAGCAGGAGCTCGTAGTCGAGCGCAAAGAGCTCGCCGAGCCGGTTCTTGAGATGCTCCTCGAGCGCCCGCTTGTGTGGCAGCAACTGATCCAGCGCCCGGTAAAGCCGATCGTCGTTGACCTGCTCGGGAGCCACGCCGAGCAGGTCCTCGAGCGCCGTGCGCCGATACCAGTCCTCGGCGATGTGCAGCTCGCTGGACGGCTCGCACAGCCGCGCGATGACCAGGATCGCCGCCATCGTCGACCACGGCACCTGCTCGCGACCCTCGGCCAGCGTCCCGGCGCAAAACTCATCGAGCTTGAGCGCCTGCCACAGCGTCAGTGCGAGCCATACATCGCCGAAGCGGCGTGAGCGCTCGACCCGGACCTGATCCAGTTGTACCGGGACCGGCGCCGAGGGCACCGTGAACAGATCCGGCTGCGGGACCCGGCCGGTGATCGTCTGCGCGAGCGCCCGGGCGCTCGCCCGACCTTCGGCATCGAGTTCGCCGAGTTGCGCCACCGTCTCCTGAACCACCTTGCGGCCGCGGCGCACAGAACGCACCAGACGCCAGTACGTGTGCGTCTTGCCATCCTTGCGAATCGTCGTGTGCCGTAGGTACAGGCGCGTGACCTCCGACCCCAAGATCGCACGCAAAAAGCCTATAAACAACGACCAAAGTTGGCACTACATCGGTGTTTTGGCCCGCACCGCCAGCGGCGCAGCGCCGACCCCCGACGCATCAATACCTTGCAAAACCGGCTTCGCATCCGAAGCCGGAAAAATAGTGAAACACGTCGTCAACTGCGGAAGTCGGGCTAGCAATGACCGAGGAGCCTTGCACGTCCAGTCGCCTGGGATTCGTGCTAACGGGGTCTCGAGGCGCCATTGGGACACGATCATCGTGCGTGAGTCCATTTCGATGTTCGGCTCCATCCGAATGTCCGACAGCGCTGTCGATACGGCATAGGCCAACAGGTGTCTATCAGGGTCGCAAAAAAGGCTCTCGAGCAAAGAGACTTTAACGAGTAAGCGTTGCCGCAAGGCTGTAGCCAATCATCGTCGCCGCCACGCAGGCACAAACTGAAAGAAGCGCATGGCAGAGCGCGCGAACGGGAAGTCCATCCTGCAACATATGCACAGTCTGCAGGCTGAACGCGGAGAAAGTCGTATAGCCACCGCAGAGCCCGACCATCACAAAATAGCGCACGAACGGTGCCGTGCTCGCGGGCGAACCCGCGCTGAATGCACCGGCGGCACAGCCGATGACAAAGCTACCGGTAATATTGACGAGCACCGTGCCCCAGGGCATTCCAGCGCCCGCGACCGCAGTCAAAGCCAAGGTCGCGTAATACCTCGCCACACTCCCTAAGGCACCACCCGCCGCGATATAGATGAGATGCATACGCGGCTCCGGTGGCCTAGATCAGCGGTGATACGGTGGCGATAGTTCGTGCACCGCGTCAACCATCGCTGCCGCATGTTCAGGTGGTACCTCCGGATGAATCCCATGACCCAGATTGAACACGTGCCCATGGCCCTGCCCGAAGGATGCCAGGACACGCCCAACCTCGGCCCGAATGGCCGCCGGCGGCGCGTACAAAACAGAAGGGTCCAGATTACCCTGCAAGGCCACGCGGTCCGCCACCGCAAGGCGTGCCGTACCCAGATCGGTCGTCCAATCAACGCCCAAGGCATCCGCTCCGCTGTCGGCCATGTCCGCCAGCCAAGCACCGCCGCCCTTGGTGAAGAGAATGATCGGCACGCGCCGTCCGTCCGCTTCACGCTGTAGATTCGCGACGATGTCGGTCATATAACGCAAAGAGAACTCACGGTAAGCCGCCGGTGACAATACGCCGCCCCAGGTATCGAAAATCATCACTGCCTGCGCCCCAGCGGCAATCTGCGCATTCAGGTAATCGGTGGTGGCGCGGGTGAGGTGCGCCAGCAAGCGATGCAAATCACTGGGCGCCCCATAGAGCATGCCTTTAATGTGCTGGAAATTCTTGCTACTGCCCCCTTCAACGACATAAGTACCCACTGTCCAAGGGCTGCCCGCGAAACCGATCAAGGGGACCTTTCCATCCAATTCACGGCGAATGACCCGCACTGCATCCATGACGTAGCGCAGTTCGCGCTCGGGATCCAAGCTTGGCAACGCGTCAATATCACGGGCGCTGCGTACCGGACGATCGATGCGCGGCCCTTCTCCGGCCTCAAACTCGAGACCGAGGCCCAAAGCATGCGGAATAGTCAGAATGTCGGAAAAAAGAATTGCTGCGTCAAGAGCATAGCGACGCAACGGCTGCAATGTTACCTCGCAAGCCAAATCCGGTGTCATGCACAGTTTGAGAAAATTTCCCGCCTGCGCCCGCGTGGCCCGGTACTCCGGTAGGTAACGTCCAGCTTGGCGCATCATCCAAACCGGGGTGCGCGGGGTCGGCTCGCGCAACAGGGCGCGGAGGAACAGATCATTCTGCAGCGGGGCGGACACCGTCAAACCCCTGGGCCGCAGGCGGCCAGGATCGACGACTGTATAGCGGCGGCGGCGGCGCGTGGATCAGCAGCATCGCGAATGGGGCGCCCGACCACGATGTAGTCCGCGCCGGCTGCAAAAGCCCGCTCGACCGTGAGCACGCGCTTCTGGTCGTCTTCGGCACGATTCTCGACCGGACGGATTCCAGGCGTCACGACCAACAACTTATCACCGAGCTCGCGGCGAATCGCTTCGGCTTCAATGCCGGACGACACCACCCCCGCACACCCGGTCGCCAGCGCCCGACGGGCCCGCGAGATCACCAGTTGTTGGACATCGCACTGGAAGCCAAGATCATCGAGATCACCCCGATCCAGACTGGTCAGGACCGTCACGGCGAGAATTTTCACATCCGTCGCAGCAGCAGCGGCCGCTTCCATGATGCCTTGGTTGCCGTGCACCGTCGCGAAGGTGACCCCCCGGTCATTCAGTTGACGGACCGCACTGGCCACAGTCGCCGGAATATCGAAGAACTTGAGGTCGACGAAGACTTTTTTGCCATTCGCCACCAGCCAGTCGAGCAACTCAAAATAACCGCCGGCCATCATTAGTTCGAGGCCGAGCTTATAAAAAACAACCGAGTCGCCCAGCGTCTCCACCATCTGGCGAGCCGCATCGGCATTCGGAACATCGGTAGCGAAAATCAGGCGTTCGCGCGCGGGAATGGCTTTCATTGGCCCATTATGCCATGCGAACTTCGGTACTGCGGTTATGGCCTCTAGCGGTATCTACTAGGAAACCGCGGCAGGGTCGTGGACCCGGGCATGCTCCAGAATAGCGTACCGATCGGTCATTCCCGCCACATAGTCCGCGACGGCCCGAGCGCGCCCATTAGTGCCATCCCGGGCTTCTAAGCGGGCGGCCGCCTCGCGGTGCTCATCCGGCAGTAGCCGGAGGTCTGCATGAAAGGACTCGAATAGTTCCCGGACGACCCGACGCGCCTTGGCGGTCATCCGGACGACGCGGTAGTGCCGGTAGAGGCGCTCACGCAGGAAGCGTTTGAGTTCTAAGTGCTCAGCGGCGATGCGCTCCCCAAAGCCGACCAGCGGGGTGCCAGCTGAGCGCACGTCGTCGATCGTCAACGGCGCCACAGTAGCGATCTGCGCACGGGTTGTTTCGATCAGATCATTCACGACCTCGTTGATCATGCGGCGGATCACCTCATGAATCTGACGGCGCTCACCAAGGCCTGGATAACGGCGCTCCACTTCCGCCTGGTGACGCGCGAACAACGCGACTTCTTTGAGTTCCGCAATCTGCAAAAGCCCTGAGCGCAGCCCATCATCCACGTCGTGATTGTTATAGGCGATTTCGTCGGCAATATTGGCTAACTGCGCCTCTAGGGAGGGTTGTCGACGCTCTAAGAATCGGCGCCCAATTTCGCCCAATTCACGGGCATTACGTGCAGAGCAGTGCTTCAAAATGCCTTCGCGACACTCAAAAGTCAGATTCAATCCGGAGAATTCAGCATAGCGTTCCTCCAGTTCATCCACGACCCGCAACGACTGCAAGTTATGCTCAAAGCCACCGAATTCCGTCATGCACTCATTGAGCGCATCCTGACCGGCGTGTCCGAACGGCGTGTGCCCGAGATCATGCGCAAGGCAAATGGCCTCGCATAAAGACTCGTTCAATTGCAGTGCGCCGCATATAGATCGGCCGATCTGCGCTACTTCTAAAGAGTGCGTCAACCGGGTTCGGTACAGATCGCCTTCATGATTTACAAAGACTTGTGTCTTGTATTCTAGGCGCCGAAAGGCGCCGGAATGGACGATGCGGTCCCGATCCCGCTGGAACTCGCCGCGGTGTCCTGCCGGTGGCGGTTCGGGGTGGGCCCGGCCTCGCGTAGCGGTCTCGTGCGCCGCATAGGGTGCCAACCGGTTCATGTACCCATCGCCTGCTGGAGAACAGACGCCAGTAAACCACGGTCATAGTCGGCCGTGACAACTGCCTCGCCCAGACTGCGTAACAGCACCAGCCGGATGCGGCCGCCCTGCACTTTCTTGTCCAGCGACATCAGCTCCAGAGCCTTCTGCGCTCCCAAACGAGGGGAAACGACCGGCAGGCCGGCCTGGGCGACCACAGAGCGAACGCGGGCGACGTCGGCGCCCGAGAGCCAACCGAGGGCCCCCGAGGTCTCGGCCGCGAGCACCATGCCCACCGCCACCGCCTCCCCATGCAACCAGTTGCCGTAACCCATGGCCGCCTCGATCGCGTGCCCGAAGGTATGCCCGAGGTTCAGCAAAGCGCGCGGACCGGTCTCCCGCTCGTCTAATGACACCAGCTTGGCCTTTGTCGCACAGGACACTTGGACCGCGTAGGCCAGCGCCGCGACATCCCGCGCCAGCAAGCGGGGCATTTCCGCCTCCAGCCATTCGAGAAAATCGCTGTCTGCAATGAGGCCATACTTGATGACTTCGGCCAGTCCAGCGCGCAGTTCCCGCTCCGGCAGCGTCGCCAGGCTATCCAAGTCGGCAACGACTACGGCTGGTTGATGGAATGCACCAATCAAATTTTTGCCGGCTGAATGGTTTACCGCCGTCTTGCCGCCGACCGAGGAGTCCACCTGCGACAGTAAGGTGGTCGGCAACTGCGCCACCGCAATGCCACGATTCCAGGTAGCGGCTGCAAATCCGGCGAGGTCTCCAACGACTCCACCACCGAGCGCGAGCACCGCACCATCTCTAGTTACGCGAGCCGCCGCCAAGGCGTCGTATACCCGGCCGAGCGTCTCGACGGTTTTGTATTGCTCGCCATCCTTCAGAATGCACTCCGCGAGGGGCCGATCCCCCAGTGCCTTGCGTAATCTCGGCAAATACAGCGGCGCTACGGTTTCATTCGTAACCACCAACCAAGGCCCCATCGGCAGCGCTGCACTGAGCAAAGTGGGCTGGTCCATCAGGCCAGAGCCAATATGAATCGGGTAGGCGCGCTCACCAAGGTCGATGTGCAGGGTCTGGGATTCGATAGTCACGGGGGTCACGATAGCAAAGTTCCTTGCAAATCCGGCGCCAGAGGATCAGCCAATGCGTTCGGCATCCAGCGCCGCCAGTCCCTGAACGATCGCCTCTGCGACGGTTGCGACCTTGCGCCGATCAGTCGAAACAACCAAATGGGCAATCGAGCGATAGAGCGGTTCTCGCACAGCCAGCAGTTCCGCCAGACGGGCGGCCGGGTCCTTGTCCCAAAGGAGTGGCCGATGTCGGCTGTGCTGAGTGCGTTCCAACTGCTGGGCAACGGAAGCTTGTAGGTAAATTACCGTACCGCGGGCCTGCAACCGAGCACAATTTTCCGGACGAATCACCGCCCCGCCACCAGTGGCCAACACGATGCCCGCCCACTGCGTCAGGTCATCCAGTACATCCCTTTCCCGGACCCGAAACCCCATCTCCCCCTCGCGCTCGAAGATGAAAGGAATATCGACCCCGGTGCGACGTTCGATTTCAGTATCGCTATCGATGAACCGGAGGGTAAGTAACTGTGCCAACGCCCGACCCACCGCGGATTTTCCCGCTCCCATCGGACCGACAAGAAATAGATTGCAGGGCGTCGCCAATGTCAGCGAAGCGGGCGGCGCGGCGGTTGGGCTAGGATCGCTCATCTGGGCATTTTAGGGGCGGGACTACCCCCTTGGGAACGTCCACAGAGCCTGTCGTGTCCTAAAAAGGCTCCACACCCGCCGACGAGAACTTAAAATCCCTGGCATCGTTGCGCCAGATCGGTCGACCTTAGCCGGATTGCCGACGCCAAGCCGCCATCGCGACAACATACCGGCCGCACGCTAGTGGCGCACCCCACATCGCTGTCACGACTGTCCTCGCCACGAGGCCTCGCCCGCGGGCAGGGCCAAGAGACCGCGCACAACCGCCACCTGATGGGCGCCCGCATCGCAAGGGCCGGCCGCCCATCAGATCAATACAAGTTCCCACCGTCATGAAGAATCTTCGGCGTCACGAAGATCAATAATTCGTCTTTGTTGTTCGTCTTCGTTTGCGTCTTGAATAGATTGCCGAGCAATGGGATGTCGCCGAGCACCGGCACCTTGTTGGAAGAACGTCGATGCTCTGTTTCCATAATTCCGCCGAGCACCACGGTCTGGCCATCATTAACCAGCACTTCCGTCGTGATCGTGCGGGTATCTATAGAGGGCACTTGCCCACCGGTCGCGCTCTGTACTAACTGTCCGATACTGTCTTTGGTGACGGTGAGATTCAAGATCACACGATTGTCCGGCGTGATTTGCGGCCTCACCTTCAACGACAACGTTGCTTTTTTGAACTGCGTCGTCGTCGCGCCGGAAGATGCGGATTCTTGATACGGAATCTCAACACCCTGTTCAATCGATGCTTCTTTCTGATTGGAAGTAATCACATGCGGGCTTGAGACAATATCGGCTCGATCTTCGGCCTGGGCGGCAGACAGCTCCAGATCAACAAGATAATTACCCGATAGAACTGATGCCGCCAGTCGCCCCGCAGGATTTGCTGCCGGCAAGTTCACGTTGTATCGGTCAAGGTAGCTCGATGTGCCGGTAGGAATATTGACAGGGAACGCTGAGTTTCCGGACTGCAAATTGGTTAGCGCAGAACTGACGATGGCGTTATTCGCGGCCGCACTTCCGGAAACAGACACCAGCCCATTGGAGCCTTTAGCTTGCGCGCCGGTCATGCCAAGTCTTACCCCTAACTGGCGACTGAAATCATCGTTGACGATCACAACCCGAGACTCGATGAGCACCTGCCGGACCGGCACGTCGAGCGTTCCAACCAACCGACGGATATCGGCAATGCGATCAGCTGAGTCCTGCAGTAACAACGTATTCGTGCGCTCATCAATCGCGACACTACCGCGCGACGAGAGCAAGGAGTTGCCTGATTTTCCCTTGATCAAGGTCGCCAAGTCGGTGGCTTTTGCATAGTTAATTTGCACGTATTCGGACCGCAGAGGAGCCAAATCATCGACGTCTTTGCGCGCTTGAAGTTCTGCTTTCTCTCGGTTAGCCAATTCATCAGCCGGTCCGACCATGATGACGTTGTCGCGCTTGCGCATCGCCAGACCTTTGCTACGCATCACGATATCTAAGGCCTGATCCCACGGCACATTCTGCAGACGTAACGTCACGCTGCCCTGCACGCTGTCGCTAACCACAATATTTTGGCCACTCGTGTCAGCCAACAGTTGGAGCACGGCGCGCACGTCGATGTCCTGAAAGTTCAGCGTTAAGCGCTCGCCGGAATATTCCTTTTTATCTTCTGCAGTGCGGCCCTTGGCGTGCGCGTCGCGGATCTCGACAACGTATTGGTTATCGCTCTGATAAGCCAAAGTTTCGAATTCGCCCTTGGTTGCGATCGACAGTCGCGCGCCCGCATCGGTGCGTCGCGCGTCAACGGAGGCCGCCGGTGTCGCAAAATCCGAGACATCGTAGTGCTTTGCCAGATCTGGCCCTAGATCAGCGCCGGCGAGTTCGACAATGACCTTCGAGCCTTCCTGCAGCAAGTTGACGGGAATGTGTGGATCAGAGAGCCCCACGACCAGACGGCCCGTGCCATCTTGCGCGCGTCGGAAATCTACCGAGGACACATAGCGACCCGCGACAGCAGTCGATGGCGTCGTCGCGACTTTAGCCACTGCAGACGCGGCAGCGCCCGAACCGACCGTCACCACGATGACATTGCCCTCAAGTCGTGTCTCGTAAGCAACCAGGTGATCCATATTGAGGACGATGCGCGTGCGCCCAGTCGATTCGACCGCCACCACGCTATCAATGCCACCCGCATGCACGTCAATTTTGCGGTGTTCGAGGCCGAGCGCGACGCCCGGGAGATCCAGTGAAATGCGCGCCGGACGATCAATTGTAAAGGTAAGCGGTGTGGGCGCCACGGAACTCGTATGCAACCGCAGCTCCACCTGATGTCCTGGCAACGCCGCCACATCGATCGATTCCAAGCGGTTGGGAGCCTCGTCGGCATACGCAAGTGCGGAGTAAACTCCGAACAGCGCGGCGAGCAATAGCGCCCCTATGTGGCGAGAGCTCGTCGTGTAGTGCCTGTAGTGGGCTGTCATAGCCGTCCTCTCCCCAGTTTCTTTGTCAGTTGCCGGCCAGCAAAATAGAGGCCGGACGCTCCACGTAGCCGCCGGCACCATCCGACACCAGCTCCACGACGTTAATGCGTGCGTCTGTAATCGCGGTCACGCGGCCCTCATTCTGGCCCACATGGTTCCCGGGCAGGATGCGATGCACTAGACCGTCTTTGGTTTGAATCAACCCGTAGGTACGCCCACCCTGACGCAACGTGCCCACCAGTTTCAAACTATCTAGGGGATAGTTCTCGAGAAACTCACGACTGCGGTGCGAGTCCGGCCGAGGACCCGCGCTGCCACTAGCCGCAACCGAAACACTGGGCTGAAATGGCGAGCGCAGACCCGCCGGATCGTATTGAAAACTTTCGTAAGTTTTTATCTGCGGCAGTGGCTCGATGTAGGAACCTTGGCGCTTGCGGCGCTCATCCAGTTCTTTCTTAAGCTCAGCAGTGCCGCCGCTGCAACCGGCAAGCACGGACACGAGCGCGATCGCAACCGCCAATCGGCCGAGTTGGTCGCTGTTCACGGTTTGCCCCCAGCCGGTGGATTGATAGCCGGCCTGTGTTCGCCAGGCGCCATCTCTGCCTCGTCAAGGTAGCGATAGGTCTTCGCTATCACATCGAGGGTCAGGTGGTTGCCGCCGGCATCTTTACCCTCCGGCACGATAGAAATGTCATGCAAGGTCACAATACGGGGCAGAGAAGCAATCCCGCTGACGAAGCTGCCGAACTGATGGTACGAGCCCGACAGACGAATCTTGATCGGCAACTCAGCATAAAAATCTTTACGAATTTCCGGCGCCGGTTGGAAGAGTTTCTCCTGCAAGCCGGCAGCAAGCCCAGTCTGTGAGATATCGACCAACAGACTCGGCACTTCCGTTCGGCCGGGGAGCTGCCGCAACATCGCGCCGAAGGAGCGCTGCATAGCGGTGAGCTGTACTTTATAGGCGTCTAAGTTCGCTGCCTTCAGCTGCCGTTCGTCAAACGTCTTGAGCAATTGTGCCTCTTCGGCGCGAGCGCGGTCCAGATCAGGCATCTGGTTATTGATTGGCAGCAGATACACAAAGATTCCGGCCAGAACCAAAAAGACAATGCTGACGGCAAGCGCTCTAAACAACGCAGGCCAGCGGCCGACGTCCTTAGGATCGAGTTGACGAAACTCGTCGAGTAACTTCATTTCTTGACGCCCACGTGGGGTCCGCGATGTACGACATCCACCTCGGTGTCGGGCTCCATACTTTTTTGCGTTGCGAACAGGACAAACTCAGAACCTGCACCAACCTTGGCTGTTTCAATTACCTGTAGCTCAGGATTGGTAAGCCAAGCTGAGGCTTCTATATTGCGCATGAATGTGGAGACGCGCGTCGATGACTGCGCAACACCATGCAATTCAATGCGCTTATCAGTCTGCTTGACTTGGGTGAGATGCACGCCGTCCGGCAAGGTGCGTACCAATTGGTCAACGACATGGACAATCTCGGGCCGACTACGTTGCAACTTGGAAATGATGTCCATACGCGCAACCAGACGGCGCTTCTGGGTTTCGAGATCCAAAATTTCCTTGATCTGCGTATCCAACTGCGCAATTTCGCGCTTCAGCAACGCGTTGCGCTCGTTCTGCCGATCAACCGCCGCGGTAATGGTCCAACTGATTAACAACGTGACGGCACCGGCAGCGAGCACCGCACCGACCACGGCCAGGCCAAACTCGCGCTGTCGTTGTGCGCGTTCCTGCTGGCGCCACGGCAGTAGATTAATCCGCGGCATCAGTCAAAGCTCCGCAACGCCAGACCGCAAGCTGTTAACAAGGCCGTTGCATCCTTACGGACGCCCTGCGCTTTCGCCGTTGAAGAAATCTTCATCTGCCCGAGGGGATCGCCGCGCTCGGCTGCAATACCCACGCGACTGGCGATGACGTCGGCGACGCCGGGTATGTTGGCGCAACCACCACACACCAAAATTAGTTCCGGCGTTTCGCGGCCGCTACCAGAGGCCAAATAAAACTGCAGGCTACGCGTGACTTGCTGGGTCATGTCATCGATGAACGGGTCCAAGACTTCGGGCTGGTAATTGGAAGGCAATCCGCCCTCCTTTTTCGCGCGACCCGCTTCCTCTAGCGTAAGCCCATACGTACGCATGATCTCTTCGGTTAACTGTGTGCCACCGAAGGCGAAGTCGCGGGTATAGATCACGATCAGGTTCCGCAGCACGCTGAATGTAGTGGTGCTGGCGCCAAAATCGACAACCGCGATGGTCCCTTGGCCACGGCTCGGCATCTGATGCGTCATCAGGTGACAGGCATTTTGGAGTGCATACGCCTCTACATCGACGATACGGGGCACGAGCCCTGCCGCGACAACAGCCGCTTGGCGCTGCTCCACGTTTTCGGTGCGCGTCGCGACGAGGAGTACATCAAGAAGTTCGGGGTCTTTTTCGGAAGGCCCGACGACCTCGAAGTCATAACTGACCTCGTCCATTGGATAAGGAATGTACTGGTCGGCCTGCAAATCAATCTGCAATTCCAAATCGTGCGCCGACAGGCTGCGCGGCATCTGGATCAGCTTGGTAATAACTGCATCACCGGAAATGGCGACAGCGGCCTCGCGCGCGCGCGCGCCCGCCCGCTTGGCGGCCCGACGAATAGCCTCTCCCACGGCGTCCGCGTCCACGATCGCTTTTTCGTTAATGGCACTGGGGGGGGTGGCTTCCGCAGCGTAGGCTTCCACGCGGTAAAAACCGCCCGATTGGGACAGCTCAATCAGCTTGATTGAGGAAGTCGTGATGTCGAGCCCGATCAGTGGACGGGAAGACTTGCCAAAGGGCAAACTCAGCTTGGGCAGCGAGAATTTCATAATTCCTTGATTAACAAGACTTTATCGGGTCTTGTCGCCGCCTTTAACGGGGACTCCGGGGGAACTTTATAGCAACAAACTGTTAAATGGAACGTGATTGACGTCACGCTTGGCTCCAGAGACTGAAATCAGGTCCCCATTTGGGCCTGTTCTTCGGCTCTGCGCGCAGCGGCCGTCACCGCTACTATGCGCAGTCCAAACCGTCGAGGTCCACTCTTGGCATCGTTTCTACGTACGCCCGCACAACGCCGGTACGCCATCCTGATCGGCGGCGGCCTAATTGGCTTGATCGCGTCCATTTTCCTAATCGGGATAGGCACTTATTACTATTTGGCGCCGAGCCTGCCGGATGTGGCCACGCTGCGGGATATTCGGATGCAAGTCCCGCTGCGGATCTATTCCCGCGATGGCCGCCTGTTGGCACAGATCGGTGATCAGCGTCGCACCCCCGTACGGTACGAGGACATCCCCAGGTCGATGGTCAATGCCTTCCTAGCTGCCGAGGATGATCGTTTCTTCTCGCACGGGGGCATCGATAGCTTCGGGCTGGTACGGGCAGCTCTGGTCTCAACGCTCACGGGAACGGCCCGTCAGGGGGGCAGCACTATCACGATGCAGCTGGCACGGAATGTATTCCTGACACCAGAGAAGAATTTACGCCGCAAACTGCGCGAAATTTTCCTCGCCGTTCGTATGGAGCAGGAATTTTCCAAGCAAGAGATTCTGACCCTCTACCTGAATAAGATTTTCTTAGGTGAACGGGCTTATGGGGTCGGTGCCGCCGCCGAGGTCTACTACGGCAAGCCCCTGCGAGAACTGAGTCTCGGGGAAGTCGCTACCATCGCCGGCCTACCCAAAGCGCCTTCCACTCTGAATCCCGTCAGTCACCCAGAGCGTGCCCAACAGCGGCGCAGTTATGTACTGCGCCGTATGCTCGAAAAGCGGTTTATTACCCGCGCCGAACACGACGCGGCCAATGCCGAGCCCATTGATGCGTATGAACACGGCTTGCGGATCGAGGTCGATGCCCCCTATGTGGCCGAGATGGTACGCGCCCAATTAGCCGATCAGTACGGTGAAGACCTCTACACCGCGGGGTATCGAATTTTTACGTCCGTCGATAGCCGCCTGCAGCGGACCGCGGACTGGGCCGTGCGCGCGGCGTTGCTGGAATACGACCGCCGCCATGGCTGGCGTGGCGCTACCGGGCATACCGAGCACCCCCCGCTTTCAGCAGGGGAAGCGATGCAAATGCTGGATGCGTTTCCGGGCGTCGGCGGACTAGTTCCGGCCGTGGTCATCGCGGCCGTGGGACGCTCGGCCACCGTCTTCAGTCGCGAAGGCAAGCAGTTCTCGCTGCCCTGGGACACGGGACTGGCCTGGGCACGCCGCAATGGGGTCGCGCCGCACCAGGCTTCCGACATTCTCAACGTGGGCGACGTCGTCTACGTGCTGCCCACGCGCGACGGCACCGCCTTACTCGCGCAAGTACCGCAAGCGCAGGGCGCATTTGTCGCGCTGGATCCCCAGGACGGGGCGATCAGCGCCTTAGTCGGGGGGTTCGACTATTACGCCAGCAAGTTCAACCGCGTCGTACAGGCCCGTCGCCAGCCGGGGTCGAGTTTTAAGCCGTTCATTTACTCCGGCGCGTTGGAACAGGGATTTACACCGGCGACCATGGTGCTCGATGCCCCGATCGTGATCGAAGGCTCGGGACTGGAGGGGCTGTGGCGACCCGAGAACGACTCGCATCATTTTTACGGCCCCACGCGGCTGCGCGACGCATTGGCGCGATCGCGCAATCTCGTCTCCATCCGTATTCTCAGAGCCTTAGGCGTCGACTATGCAATCGACTACGCGCAGCGCTTTGGCTTCGAGCCCGCGGAACTGCCGCATAACCTGACCGTGGCACTGGGTACCGCGCAGTTGACGCCGTTGGAGATGGTGCGCGGCTATGCCGTTTTTGCGAACGGCGGATTTCGGGTAACTCCCTACCTGATCGATCGGGTTGAGGACGCCTACGGCAAGGTGCTCATGGCCGCCCATCCCGGGGTTGCCTGTCCGGACTGCGGTTTGGCAGTGGAGCCACCACTGCCACTGCCACCGGGAACCAGTGCACCAGAGCCCGATGCCAGCGCCGCACCCGCGGCGCCCCCCACACCGCCCAACCAGGCATTGCGCACCCTGGCGCCGCGTGTCATCAGCCCGGCGAATGCGTTCCTGATGACGGACTTGATGCGGGATGTCATTCGCAAAGGCACGGGGCGGCGGGCATTAGCGCTCAAGCGCGACGACATCGCCGGCAAGACGGGCACCACCAACGATCGCCGCGACACCTGGTTCTCTGGCTTCAATGCCGACATTGTGGCGACCGCGTGGGTCGGGTTCGATCAGGAGCGCTCGCTCGGCGCCAACGAAGAGGGTGGACATACTGCGCTACCGATCTGGGTGTACTTCATGGGTGAGGCGCTGGCTGGCAAGCCGGAGCACCGCCTGGCGCAACCCGAAGGCATCGTCACGATGCGTATCTCCCCGACGACCGGTGCGGCCGCGCGCCCGAATGATCCGGAGGGTGTCTTCGAATTCTTCCTCAGCGGCCGACTACCGGGGGCTGGGGGCCTGGCCGGCGACGGCGCCGGCGTTGCCGTCGGTAAGCCAGGTGCCGCCGGCGGCGAAGAATCCATATTCTAAGGTCTCGCCGAGACGGTTGGCCCAATGCTAGAGTCACGGTGTCTGGCTGAAGAGTGATCACATGACCCGTCCCCGCTCTATTCGAGGCGACGACCTGCGTGTTGCCCTCTCGCAGGAAGCTGCGCGGATCATGTTCGAAAACGGCATCGAAGATTATGGTTTTGCCAAACGCAAAGCGGCCGAACGACTTGGCGCTAGTGACTATGCCGTACTGCCGAAAAATGCGGAAATCGATGCAGCACTCGCGGAATATCAACGATTGTTTGCAGCCGAAACCCATGACGACACGTTAGCAATGCAGCGCCAAGCGGCGGTCGCAGCCATGGAGTTTTTGATCGAATTCGAACCACGACTGGTCGGTCCAGTACTGACCGGAACCGCGACACCCTACCAGACCGTCTCTCTGCACCTGTTCTGCGACTTTCCGGAATCGATTAGCATGCGTCTGATTGACCAAAGAGTGCCCTATAACGTGGGCGAGCAGCGTGTTCGTATGAATTCGGAACGCTTTCTGTTGCTACCCACCATCGAATTCGATGTCAACGACATACCTTTCGAAGCGATCGTTTTCCCGCGCGACGGCATTCGCCAAGCGCCCTTATCAGCCAGCGACGGCAAGCCGGCCCGACGCGCTTCTCTCAGCGACGTACGCGCGCTAGTGGAAACGATGGAGCGTTTTAGCCCTTGTGCGTAAAACGTGCGATGCCAGCACGGGCATCGGCGAAAGTCGCGTTGCAAGCCATCACGTCGCCGGCCATCCCATAAGCCTGCTCGATACCGGACTCAATCTGGCGATAGAACAACGATTTTCCGGCTGCAACCGCTTCACGCGACTTCGCCGCAATGGAGACTGCCAATGTACGAACCTCTTCGTCCAATCGGTCGAGCGGCACGACCCGATTGATCAGTCCTTTTTCTTTGGCCGTCGCCGCATCGATGAACTCTCCAGTCAGCAACATCTCGAATGCTTCTTTGCGCGAGAGATTCCGCGATAACGCAACGGACGGCGTCGAGCAAAAAAGTCCGAGGTTGATTCCTGATACGGCAAAGCGCGCTGTTTCGGTGGCGACTGCGAGATCGCACATCGCCACCAATTGACAACCGGCAGCCGTCGCGACGCCTTGTACGCGGGCAATCACCGGTTGCGGCTGACGCTGAATCGTCAGCATCAGTGCTGTGCAGCGCGCGAACAACTCTCGCAATTGATCAACCGATTTATCCGCGCCCATTTCGTTCAAATCGTGCCCCGCACAAAACGCCTTGCCTTCAGCGCCTAGCACAATCACTCGTACAGCCAGGTCGTCTGCCGCAACGTCCAACCGGGTCCGTAATCGAGCAATCATCGCATCCGACAACACGTTGTACTTGGTCGGGCGATTCAATGTCAGATAGAGAACGCCTGCATCGAAACGCTCAAGTATGTACGGCATGTCTTCGTCTTGCGTAGTCATCAAGTCTTACTCCTGATTGCTTTAGGCAACTGCCGCGAACAGTCGTCTCGATACCGCTGATTATCCGCAGGTATTGCGAGCTGCACATACACGGCACGGCGCAGTTCAAAAAGACATGCAAGCATGTCAGGTGATCTCGCTGCGCGGTCCCGGGAAATCTTCTTCCCAAAATTCAGCGGCGCGCCGTTCGCTCAAGTCCTCTCGCACCAGTTCGGCCTGTCGCAATTCTACACGCCGAATCTTCCCTGAAATGGTTTTGGGCAACACCGCAAACTCCAGTCGACGCACCCGTTTGTAAGGCGAGACCCGAGATTGGATATGCGCGAAGATCGAGCGTGCAGTTTCCGCGTTGCTCGCGCTACCGACCGCCAGTGCAATGAACGCTTTCGGCACCGACAAGCGCAGCGGATCGGGACTCGGGACTACGGCGGCTTCCGCAACCGCCGGGTGCTCGATCAAGAGACTTTCTAATTCAAAGGGACTGATGCGGTAGTCGGACGATTTGAACACGTCATCCGTGCGACCGATGTAGGTGATATAGCCATCGGCGTCACGACGTGCGACATCGCCAGTGTGATAGTGGCCGTCGCGCATGGCCTCATCATTCTTATCCGCGTCTCCTAAGTAACCGATCATGAGTCCAGCCGGCCGGGTTGCCAGCGGAAGGCACAATTCGCCCTCGTCGGCGGGTTGGCCGTCCGGGTTCAACAGGACAACTGCATACCCGGGCAAGGGCAGACCCATGGAGCCTGGTTTTACCGGCATGCCCGGCGGATTACCCACCTGTGCGGTCGTTTCGGTCTGGCCGAAGCCATCACGCAGCGTAATTCCCCATGCGGCATGGACCTGCTGGATAACCTCCGGATTGAGCGGCTCGCCAGCGCCAACGAGTTCGCGGATCGCGGTCTTCCACGCCGCGAGGGGTTCTTGGATCAACATTCGCCAGACGGTCGGTGGCGCACAGAACGTTGTCACGCCCGTACGGACCAGCACATCGAGTAGGGCAGACGCGGTAAAGCGCTCATATTGATACGCGACGATGGTGGCGCCCGCATTCCACGGTGCGAAAAAACAAGACCAAGCGTGTTTCGCCCAGCCAGGTGAGCTCAGATTGAGGTGGATGTCCTGCGGCTTTAGCCCAATCCAGTACATTGTCGACAAGTGTCCGACTGGATAACTCGTCTGGCTATGTCCGACCAACTTCGGCCGGGCAGTAGTGCCAGAGGTGAAGTAGAGAAGCATCAAGTCCTCGGCACGCGTCGGCTGCGTCGGCCTATAGGGGACCACCGCCTGCTCGCTGTCGGAATACGTGGACCAGCCATCCGCCGTCCCGTTCACGGCAATCCGGACCGGGGCGCCGACCAATCCCGCAAAGCGACCCGCGAGCGTCGCGTCAGCGACCACCGCCTTCACTCGGCCACGCTCGAAGCGATCCATGAGGTCGTCACGCTGCAATAACGTCGTCGCGGGAATCATCACCGCACCCAAGCGAATCACTGCCAGCATCGTTTCCCATAGCGGTAAGACGTTACCCAGCATGATCAGCACGCGGTCGCCCGGTTCCACACCCAAGGCTGCAAGATAATTGGCGACCTGATGCGAGCGACGCGCAAGACAGGCGAAACTGTAGGAGTCATCGGTGCCTGCGTCGTCCACCACGCGGAGCGCCGTACTGTCATTGCCCTCTGCGAGTCGATCGAAGTAGTCGCGCACCCAGTTGAAATGCACCGGCTGTTGCCATTGGAAGGCTCGATGGGCGGCGGAGAGATCCGAGCCGACCGTTAGTAACTTGTCGCGCAAGGCCAGAAAACGATCAGCGGCGTCCATTCCCACTCCTTCAATGCGCTCCGGCACCGCCGGACGCGTTACCGACTACCGGTGCGATGTGCGTCATACACGAGGTACAGGCCACCCAGCACGACGATCAGGCCACCGACAAAGACATGTACTGCGGGGAGTTTCGCGAAGAACACCAGGTCGATGCCTACTGCCCAGGGCAAAGCCGTGTATTCAAAAGGGGCGATCACGGATGCGGGAGCTCGACGGAATGCGGCAGTGATTAGGTGTTGCGCCAAGGCGCCAGCCGCACCGATGATGGCAATGACCGACCAATGGGCCGGCGCAATCGGCTTCCAGTTTGGCAAGGCGATGGCTACAGATGCTATAAAAATTAGTGTCATGTACCACAGGACCAAGGCGTGCGCGGAATCGGTCCGGCTCAACACCCGGATCAACAGGACACCGCCTGCGTAACAGGCTGCACTAGTGAGTGCACCCAGCCCGCCCAACGAGGCGAAACCGTGCAGCGATGGACGTAGCGCAATCAAGACGCCGACGAAGCCCACCGAAATGGCGATCCATCGCGCCAGTGGCACCCGTTCATGCAGCAGCAAGCTTGAGAGCACCGCGACCATCAAGGGCGCGCTCATGAATTCGGCATAAGACTCTGTCAGCGGTTGTAGCGAGACCGAGTAGATAAAACTTGCCAGCATGAGCACGCCTAAGGCGGAACGGGCCACATAAATCCAGGGTTTGGCGACCGACAACTGTCGCCAAGCCCCCGCCCAGGCAACGGAGGCGAGCATGAACGGCAAAGACGCTGCGGCACGTAGCGTCGTCACTTCCATCGGCGGATATTCAGTCGATAGTGTCTTGAGCCCCCAGTCCATGACCGAGAAGACGCCGACCGCCGAGATCATGATGCCGACCGCTTTGAGGTGGCTCGTGCGCAACGGCAGGACCCCGAGTGCTGTGCGCCGATGCAAGGGCGCGCCGCTCAATCAGCGCGACGAGATATCGAGGTAATCGCGCGCCGTAGTCCCCGTATAAAGCTGCCGTGGTCGGCCAATCTTCATGCCCGGATCTGCAATCATTTCTTGCCAGTGAGCGACCCAACCCGCGGTACGTGCGATTGCGAACATCACCGTGAACATTGAACGCGGAATGCCGATCGCGCTGTAAATAATGCCGGAGTAGAAATCGACGTTCGGGTACAACTTACGGGAAACGAAATATTCATCCTTGAGCGCCACTTCTTCAAGTCGCAAGGCAAGCTCAAATAGCGGGTTATCGGAGCGCCCCATGTTTTTGAGCACCTGATGACAGGTTTCACGAATGATCTTGGCGCGCGGATCAAAATGCTTATAGACGCGATGACCGAAGCCCATGAGCTTCGTGTGATCCTGCTTGTCCTTCACCTTGGTAAGAAACTTCGGAATCGCATCTGCGGTACCGATCTCCTCCAACATCTGCAAAACCGCCTCATTGGCGCCGCCGTGCGAGGGGCCCCACAGCGCCGCTATACCGGATGAGATTGCCGAGTACGGATTGGTTCCGGTACTGCCCGCAAGCCGAACTGTCGAGGTCGAGGCGTTCTGTTCATGATCAGCGTGGAGGATCAGCAGCAGATCGAGTGCTCGCGCAGCGATTGGATCGACTTCGAATGGCTCACACGGTACGGAAAAGAACATGCTCAGTAGATTGGAGCAATAATCGAGGTCATTACGCGGATAGATGAACGGCTGACCGAGCATATGCTTGTAGGCGGCCGCCGAAATGGTCGGCATTTTCGCAATGACCCGGTGCGCGAAGATCTCGCGATGGCGCGGGTTATAGATGTCGAGCGAGTCGTGGTAGAAACCCGCCATCGAGGCCACCACGGCAGATAACTGCGCCATGGGGTGGGCATCGTAGTGAAACCCATTGTAAAAGCGCAGCAACGACTCGTTGATCATGGTGTGCCGGCCAATGCTGCGGCTAAATTCAGCCAACTGCGTAGCCGTTGGCAGATCACCGTAGATCAGCAGATACGACACTTCCAGAAAAGAGCTTTTGGCGGCCAATTGCTCAACCGGATAGCCACGATAAAGAAGCACGCCCTTTTCACCATCGATGTAGGTGATCTTGGACTCACAGGCGGCAGTCGACATGAAGCCCGGGTCAAACGTATAAACCCCATGGTCACGCGCCATCGGTGCAATGTTCAGAACATCGGGCCCGACTGTGGGCGAGAGCACGTCAAGGCTGGTCGACTTACCCGTGGCATCATCCGTTAGCGTGAACTTTCTAGTCGCCATATCGCCGTCCCTTGTAACCGCGAAAGCGTCTCACGCTGCAGCGCAATAATCAAGGCAAAGGGCGCCCTGCAGAGGGCAACAAGTCGCGGTGATCAGCGGTTATTGCTAGGTATTTTCAGGCGTTCGCAACGCAAAACGCCCGGCACGGCCGGGCGCTCGTTTCACTGCCACTCGAGGCGGCAGGCGATATAATTAGCGGGCGGCGTACTTCTTGCGGAAGCGGTCCACACGGCCACCCGTGTCAACGGTCTTTTGCTTGCCGGTATAGAAGGGGTGGCACGCCGAGCAGACTTCAATCTGCAGGTCGGAACCGAGGGTTGAGCCCGTCTCAAACGTGTTGCCGCAGCTGCAGGTCACGGTGATGCTCTTGTAGTCCGGGTGGATCGCAGCTTTCATCGCAGGCTCACTCAGTTTAAAGGGTCGCAAAAAGGGCGCGAAGTATAGGGCGGCATCCTTCTAGGTGCAAGACACCGTTTCCAGACCAACCCCCTCACGCACAGAGAATTTAACAAAAAGTGTTAGGCAGGGCAGTCAGTTAGGCGCCGCAACGTGATTTATTACTGAAGTTTATCGCGTAAGCGGTCGTGTTTTTTGGGTTGTCATTGTTATCCACATTTCCTGTGGATAACTGTGTGGATGAAATGCGTTAACAACATGCAGCACGGCGGAAAAATGGCTTTGATGTCAGTTTGGTTAAAAAGTGAGCACACTATTTTATTTATATAAAACATATGGTTAATGACGATCACCTAAGGTGAAGGCTCAGGAAAGGCGCGTTAGTCCACATCTTTCGACTATCCAAGGCGCGGTGTGCACAACTCTCCCCACCGCGTCGTTTACACGAGCGCTAATTCGCACTCTGTCAAGCAGTTTCAGGCGCTGTCATAATATTTTTGAATGCGCTCAAGCGCTCACCAGGAAACTGCTCTGCAAGTCGTTGAGGAATCGCAGTCCGAGCGCAGTCGGTTGCCATCCGGACGGGGTTCTCGCCAACAACCCTCGGGCTTGCGCAGACTCTAGCGCGGCATGGACGGTCGCGATTCTGAGACCCGTGGTGGCCTCAAACGCCTGTTCTTCAAAGCCATCGACGAGGCGCAAGGCGTTCAGGAAGAACTCAAACGGGCGCTCGGATGAAGGGATGGCGCGCTCCATCGAGGACTGGCCCGCTTCGACCGCCGCAAAATACTCCTTCGGCCCCTTGGGCCGCTCGGTTCGGACAATGCGCCCGGCCGCCGAGCGCTTACCGTGCGCCCCGGCGCCGATGCCGAGATAATCGCCAAAGTGCCAATAATTGAGGTTGTGGCGGCACTCGGCGCCGGGCATCGACCAGGCCGAAATCTCGTAGCGCCGGTAGCCGGCCGAACGCAGCGCGGCGTGCGTGGCCAATTCGATCTGGTCAGCTAAATCTTCATCCGGCAGTGCCGGTGGACGGCTATGGAATACCGTCCCTGGCTCCAGCGTCAGCTGATAATGCGACAGGTGGGTGGGTGCCAAGGCAATGGCTGCAGACACGTCCCGTAACGCATCCTGCAGTGATTGTTCGGGCAGCGCGTACATAAGATCGAGGTTGAAGTTACCGATCCCCGCACTAGCGATCTCCGCCACGGCCACCGGCACATCCTCAGCGGTATGAATTCGACCCAACAACGCCAACTGACGCCCACCAAAGCTCTGCGCACCGAGGGAAATTCGATTGACGCCCGAGTCGCGGTAACCCGCAAAGCGACCACGCTCTACGGTACCGGGGTTCGCCTCGAGCGAGATCTCCGCATCGGCAGCTACCTCGACACGGGCACGAATGCCGGCAATGAGCCGGGCCACGGTCTCGGCCGCCAACAGGCTCGGCGTACCGCCACCGAAAAATATGGTTTGAATCACGCGCCCCGGCACATGCGTCGCTTCACTCTCCAGATCGGACAGCAGGGCATCGACATAACGATCTTCTGGCAAAGCGCCCTTGTGCACGTGGGAGTTGAAGTCGCAGTAGGGGCATTTGCGCACGCACCAAGGCACGTGCACGTAAAGACCGAGCGGCGGATCGGCCAGCATCGTCAGGCGACCAGCAACCGCGCGCGTAGCTGCGCCAATGCAGCGCCACGGTGCGAGTATCGGTTCTTCTCATCCGGAGCCAGCTCTGCGGCCGTTCGCGCGCCCTGCTCGACCAGAAACAGCGGGTCGTAGCCAAAGCCACCGGCACCTCTGGGCGCACAGGCGATGGCGCCTTCCCAGACGCCTTCGGCAATCAACGGGGCGGGATCCTCTGCCGTGCGCACCAAGACCAATACCGCCCGATAGCGCGCGGTACGTGGCGTTGGCACTTCAGCAAGAGCGGTCAGCAAACGCGCGTTGTTCGCCGCATCATCAGCGTTATCGCCGGCATAACGTGCTGACCAGACCCCAGGCGCCCCCTGTAGTGCGTCGACTTCTAATCCGGAATCATCTGCCAGCGCCGGCAAACCGGTCACGCGCGCCGCATGCCTGGCTTTGAGGAGCGCATTACCCAGAAAAGTAGACTCGGTTTCTTCCACCGACACGACACCCAAAGCAGACTGCGGGATCAATTCCCCCGCAACCCCATCGAGCATCGCCGCGAGCTCGCGCAGTTTTCCAGCATTGCCGGTAGCGACCACGAGACGCGGCAGAGTCAGCACGCTTAGATGCCCTCGGCGAGCGCCGCGCGCTGTAGTGCAAGAATCTCACTGATCCCAGCGCTGGCCAAATCCAACAGCGCATCCAGTTCATTGCGGCGAAAAGCATGCCCTTCCGCTGTGCCTTGCACTTCAATGAACGCACCACCATCATTCATCACGACGTTCATGTCCGTTTCGGCGCCTGAGTCTTCGCGATAATCGAGGTCGATGACCGGCACGCCATTGCAGATCCCGACCGACACCGCCGCCACTTGCCCATGCAGTGGATCGACTTTCAGATCGCCTCGCTTACGCAGTGCACGCACGGCATCCGCCAAGGCGACATAGGCGCCGGTGATCGACGCCGTGCGGGTACCTCCGTCTGCTTGCAGGACGTCGCAGTCGAAGGTGATCGTACGTTCACCAAGCGCACGTAGATCAACGATCGCACGCAAGCTGCGCCCAATCAAACGCTGGATTTCCTGCGTCCGGCCGCTCTGCTTGCCTTTGGCCGCCTCGCGCGCGCTGCGCGTGTGCGTCGAGCGCGGCAGCATGCCGTACTCGGCGGTGATCCAACCCTGACCACTGCCCCGCAGAAAACCAGGGACTCCCGTTTCTACAGTCGCCGTGCAAAGAACTTTCGTATCACCAAATTCAACCAGTACCGACCCTTCCGCATGACGCGTGTAGTGACGGACAAATCGAATAGGGCGTAGCTGGCCGGGTTCGCGGCCGCTCGGTCTGGTGCTCACAGAGTCTCCTAGATGTCTTAAATCAATCCAGCCACTGCATAGCGGCGGCCGTTGTGTTGTCGCTGTAGGGTGCGGCAGTCGTCACCGCGGAGTGACATAACCACTTGATCGCGTCAGCTGCCGGGGCACCGGAGCGAAACGGGTGGCCAATGTCATCGTCATTAAAACTGGTCCACACACCGTCGGTACAGGCCAACAAGATATCACCCTGTTCCAACGGCCGCCGCCGACCGATGGTCATCTCCGTGATTTCCTGCGTCCCGCCGAGACAAAACTCGACGAAATTGCGCAATGGGTGCCGGCGCGCCTCGACGGTCGTAATCTTGCCCTTACGGACTAGATCTTCCACGTGGCTATGGTCGCGCGTCCGCGCCAGTACCTGGCCATCGCGCAAATGATAAACGCGGCTGTCGCCGACATGCGCCCAATAGGCGGCGCCGTCCTGCACGAGGCAGACAGCACAGGTCGAACGGGGCCGCTCTGCGATCGGCACCACCCGCCCAATCTCAACGACCGCCGCATGTGCTCTGCCGATCGCCCGGTGCAAAAATCCCAGCGGATCCATCAGGGGCAGACGTTCCTGCAAGAAAGAGTCGGACAAGGAGTTCACGGTTGCCGTCGCTGCCAGTGCCCCGCCGGCGTGCCCGCCCATGCCATCGGCGACGATCAGGCACGAAACGCCGTCTGCGAACAGAATCGCGGATCGATCCTGATTCTCAGCACGATCGCCAATCAGGCTCAAGTGAGCGTGTTCGCTGCGCAAGCGGTCTCCCATGGTTCGGCAAGCAGGGGGGTCGTGCTGCTACAGTGGTCCCCTTAGTCTAGCGCACACGGTACCCCATGATACGCAGCATGACGGGCTTTGCCCGACGCGAGCACGCAGCCGAGGTCGGCACCCTGGTCTGGGAGGTGCGTAGCGTCAATCACCGCTATCTAGAGATCGCCCTACGGGTTCCCGAAGAACTCCGGTCCGCAGAAAGTGAGTTCCGTAGCGCCATTCAGGCCGCGGTGCGCCGCGGCAAGGTGGACGCCGTGCTGCAGTTGCGCCCACCGGCCGCGCGGCGCGCCACTCTGGAAGTCAATGACGGCCTTTTGGATGCACTGATCGCACGCGCCCATGCGGTAGCCAAGCGCGCGACCGCTCACGGCGGGTCGCTCACGCCACCGAGCTCGCTGGATTTACTGCGCTGGCCTGGGGTACTGACGGACGGGGCGCAACCAGACACGGCCCAACTGCAGTCCTCGGCCACCACGACGCTCGGTCACGCGCTGGTGGCGCTGAATGAAACCCGTGCCAGCGAAGGTGGCCGCATCCACACGATGATCCAGACCCGGGCGACCCAGATTGGTGGAATTGTCGAGAGCGTGCGGATACGCCTGCCGGATGTGCAGCAGCGGATCCGAGCGCGCTTGGAGGACCGGCTCGGTGCCCTCCTGCTCCCGGTCGAGCCGAATCGCGAGCGCTTCGAGCAGGAACTATCGTTGGCCTTATCGAAAATGGACGTGGATGAAGAGCTCGACCGACTCGGTAGCCATATCACCGAAGTAGAAAAAGCCTTGCATGCGTCCGAACCAGCCGGTCGTCGCCTTGATTTTTTGATGCAGGAATTCAACCGCGAAGCCAATACGTTGTCGTCAAAATCCCAGGATGCCGAGACAACACGCGCGGCGGTTGACATGAAGGTCTTGATCGAGCAGATGCGCGAGCAGGTGCAGAACATCGAATAGCTTGCCGGGTTGTTTTTGGGCGTTCGGTCGTCGCGCACATTTCTATATAAATCAGCCAGTTACTTACCACTAACGTCCGTGGACCTCCAACCCTGTCTGCGCCAGAGTTGTAGCTGGATGGGTAGCTACATGGCTAACTACAATACATCCAGACGGCGTGTTCCTGGTCTAGCTACAACTGTCCATTAAGCTACAACCGTGTACGAAGGCGGTGGGTTCGTTTTCCCCAAACGGCGCCGCGACCACCGCCAACGCGCATTACATGGGGGCATCGATACCTTCAACGCGGCGCTTGCCGCCGTTGAGTACGGCCTGGAGTCTTTTACGATTCCTGATCTTCGACGCACCATGCGCATCCATTCGTCTGCACTCGGAGTGCGCCCCGAAGCCGCTGCGCGGTGTCTGAATCACAAACTGCCCAGCATTCAGGGCGTGTACAACACACACGACTATTTTGTAGAACGCCGCGCGGCGCTCGAATCTTGGACGACGCTTCTGCTGGAAATTGAGCGAGGCGGGGGGAAAGTTACAGCCCTGAAATCCGGTCGCGCGAGCGCGTAAGCGGAAGCGCGCTTCTGAGTATTGCTCAGTCCGTTTAAACGCTGCCAAACGTCTGCTTTAGGATCACAATCTGTGTGCTTAGAGCCCCTATGCGCAGCTCGAAACCTGGCTCGACAGGAAACTTGCAGAACACGACGAGGCGATTGCCGCAATGCCATCTGCCATTCGCGAACGCATGAAGGCGCCGTTATCCAAGCGGCGACCGATTGGCTTCACTGCAAACCTCGAGGATCAGAAATTGTTTGGGTGCGGTCCGGAGTTGCCGGAAGTCATTGCGAATGTTCTCGCTTGCGCTTACTGGTACCGTTTCGTTCACGGTTGAGTCGGTTCAGGTCGAATCCCCTAAGATCGAAAACCCCGCCGATCCAACGAACCATGTCTTCATCTTGCTCGTGGTTGCAGTCGCCGATGATCTCCAGGAACAGTGCGAAGCCATGCGGGCCACCCACATCCTTAGGGGAACAAGCATTCTCACCCACTACACACACCGGCGAAGGGCGATCAGTCTGGGTCGCGGTGTCGCAGGCATAAGCGCTTCCAATCGGCGATCAGTTCGTTGCATCTGATATTACTTTCACAGCGCTGCCAAGATTGAAAGTCGGTCTAGCACCTTGGTGACTCGCTGCGCATGCTGTTGGTCCGCGACGATCAGCCCGGGCAACGTGTTTCGGAAACCCTCGTCGGCGACAATCGCCGCGAGACGCTGCACCACATGAGTCCGTAGGGCTGGCGAGGCGGTGCGCATGTCCGCCACCAGTGTCGAGCGTCCTTCCACGAGATTTATGATGTCTTCGAAGTCGTGGCTTACCACCATGTCGCCACCACCGCGTGAGTCGAAGGCTTCGAGCTGGGTTGCGATAAACGCAGGCGCAGAGATCAGATTAATCGCAACTCCGCTCGGCAGGATGTAGCGCGTCGCTGAACGTGTATCTTCCGCATACCAAGTATTTGAAAAGCCCAGCACAGACTCGTTTGTGGGCATCAGGTCGACCTTGACCGATCCCACGATCCAGCGGCAGATTGGCGCCTCGGGGGATAGGTCGCGTGTGAAGCCGCGCTGCGCGAATGCCTTCTCCAACGCATGGTAGTCGCGCAACCTTGCAACGTCAGCGATCAGATCGACGTCGTAGGTGACCCGCGGCGGTGGCGCCGTCACACTGTCGATCAATAGGCTCACCGCGCATCCGCCGACGAGGACCAGCTAGTCGCGTAGATTACCCAGAGCGTTTGCCACCAGCTCGACCCGCTGGACATTGGGGTCACCGGGCATCACAGGCGATCCTCGAGCAATTTCCGCGCGAGCGTACGTTCACGTGCATTGCCGGACCGAATCGCATCGAACAGGGCAAGGCTCTCGTACAGCGCCTGATTCCGTAGCGCCGCTGCCGGAGCGGAACGGTACAGCGGCGCTAGCGCAATCCCACGAATCTTGCCGGAGACGGACGGCCACACGGGAGCGGGGTCCGCGGAGGGTGCAATATCAGTTATCGAACGGCCGATTCGAGCGTCCAAACCCCGGAAACCGGAGTTAGTTTGCTACGAAAGCGGCCTAGGGTCGCCGCAATGCGCTTGCAGGCGCAGTGGCGCCATACACGGACTTCCGAGCGCTACGGGTCCTCGTAGTTCGTACGACCACCAGCGGTCATTCCCCCATCTATCACGAGATCATGCCCAGTCACGAACCGGGCGTCATCGCTTGCGAGATAGAGCGCGCCGTACGCTATGTCGCGGGGCTCGCCAGCTGCTCGCAGCGGGGTCGCCTTCGCCAGATTGGCTGTCAACTTGCTCATCTTCACCTCAACCTTGGCGGCGTCCATACGGTCCGCCACGTCGGAACCTCCGAGGAAGATGGGCGTGGCAATGGCGCCTGGCGAAATTGAGTTAACGCGGATCTTGTGCACGCCGAGCTGTATGGCAGCCATGCACGACGCATGGACGACGGATGCCTTGGCGATCGAGTAGAGATATCCGCCCATGTGGCCTCGATGGGCGGCAACGGATGCGTTCGAAATGATGACCCCGCCGCCATTGGCCTTCATGATGGGCGCGGAATGCTTAATCCCGAACAGCACACTGCCGAGCAACAGGTTGGTCGCGTGCTCAAGATTGCTCGGCGTGACGGTGTCCACCTCACCTTCGGTTGCGCCGCCGGCATTGTTAAACAAAACGTCGATGGTGCCGAATGTCTTGACGACCTCGTCGATCGATGCCTTGACGCCAGTTTCTGATGTCACGTCGGCGCAGAAGAAGTGAGCGTTTGCGCCGAGGGCACGTGCGATGGCGGCACCCCGTTCTGGATTTCGGCCTGTGAACACAACGCGCGCGCCCTCGGCCACGAACAACTCAACGGAGGCGCGCCCAATACCGCTGGTTCCGCCCGTGATCAACACTACCTTCCCGGAGAGGCGTTCTGACATTGACGGTTCCTCAATAAGCAACGATCTCGACCCGCACTCACGATGGTGCTCGCGATGGACGGCTATCGCTGCGGTGCTAGGAGAATGGGCATCCCAATGCTCATGCGTGGCACGTTGTCGGCTTCAGGAATTTCTGTCACTGCTGACATCAGTTCGGAACGTGGCGGCGATGCCTGTAACGCCCAGGGTGCAATCATAAGTATTCTGCGAACAACTGGTGAGGCCTCGCTGTACCGCTGGGTCGCAGAAGCGACGCGGCGGAGGACGTTCGGTCAGCTTGTCGCGTCGCAAACGCAATCACCAATTCGCCGCAAGCCCAGAGAACTCCAGCCTGATGTAAGGTTTACACCCGTCAGCGACACCATTAGCTGGCGAAGAAACACGATCTCTTGCGACATCGACATGCAGCAAGTGCAGCGCTGACCTGAATGCGACAGCCTAAATCGACCCACCTGACCGGAAGGCACTGCGACGTTGCCTCGCAAGTTCCCGCAGGTCCTGTTCGCCCTCCTCGGGGCAGGCCCAATAGCGCCTCCAAGTCAGCCGAATTTCCTCTGGGAGCGCGATGATCCCCTGCCCTTCGGCTACGCCGGCAAGAATTATCCGCGCGGCTTCCTCTGCGGGGATCGCGTCGTCCGGGGGCTTCACGTCGATGCGCTGGCCGAGTATCGGTGTCCCCCAGATGCGGCTGACGACATTTCCGGGGCAGACCACCGACACATGAATTTCCTCGTCGCCAAGCTCGATGCGCAGACTTTCGCTCAATGCCACGACCGCGGCTTTGATGGTGCAGTATAGGACCTGAAATGGTAGCGGAATGAGGCCAGCGAGTGATGCTGTATTGACGATATGGCCGGATCCCTGACGGCGCATGACAGGAAGGGCGGCGTCGATTCCGTAGATGACGCCCCAGAGATTGAGGTCGAAGATGCGGCGCCAGTGTTCGAGCGTAGCCTGCTCAATCGGGAGGGTTCCGCCAACACCGGCATTGTTGAATAGGAAATCGAGGCTGCCGTGCTGCGAAGCGGCATTGGCGATCAACTGCTGCACCTGCTGCGGGTCCGTTACATCGACAGCCATCGAATGCAAACGGCCGACATGCGCGTCCAACTGCTCAATGGCGGAGCTGAGGCGTTCTTTATCGAGGTCTGCCATGAAGACAACTGCACCCGCCTTCAACAGCGCCGCCGTCACGGCGAAGCCAATGCCAGACGCGGCGCCTGTAATCACGCAGCTCTTGCCGCGGAAGTGCTCTTCGTGGTGCATATGTTCGCCTTGGGAGAGTGGCAAGGAGCCAGGCGGGGCAGGGCACTGGGTCAGGGCAACCGTCGCGCGAGGTCGAGCCTCAGGACCTGGCTCCCATGGGTCATCGCGCAGTCTCTATAGCCATTAACGGGAAGCCGAGCGAGAGCGTTGATGATGTGAGCCTGCGTGGGGTGCTGTTCCCAAGTAAGGGTCTGCCAGTCCACTCGGCCCTCGCCGAGCCAGCCGGACCTGATGGCGATATCGACCGGATAAAGCGTGGCGTGGCTCAGTGCGGCACCGGGACCCCCGATATTGGGGATGTATCGCCAACCGAGCTGGTTAAGCTGGCCGTGCGTCTGACTCATGGTGGCCAATGCTTCGGGTGGGATCTGCTGTTTCCTTTGAAATCCCACCCTGAGGAATTCCCTTCCTTCGTAACTGGCGTTGGTGAACGCTCTATCGAGCAACTGATGGTGTTCCTCGATGTCGGCAAATACCTTCGGGATGCCTGTCGTTTCACGCCCGCCAAGGATTGGGCACGTCTTGTTTTCCCAAATGACGAGAATATATTGCCCTTCGATGCGCTGGCCGGCGCAGTCGTACGCGACAGGGACTGATACGCTGATCAAGCTGTAGCCGCCACCGGCCATCCAATCGACTTCCCGACACATGGCGTATGCGACAGTTACGATGCCCTGCGTAATCTCGAAATCCTCGGGCACGTTGTGCGCCAGCAGTTCGGCATCGGTTTCGTAACTGATTCGTATGGTGGTCACGTCTCCGTACGAAAGAGCCCTCGCCGGCCCCTCGTGGCCGCCGAAATGCGCGGGCATGGAGTAGTTCAGATCGTCGGAGAATTTGAACATGACGTTGCGCTTTGAATCAGAGGGTAGTGCGGCGCTTCGAGTCCGAGCCACCGCGTGTGGATAGTAGCGATCCGCTCTCGATCGGCGGACCGTAGGAGCCGCCGCCGCCGCCAGCTCCCCCAATTGATCGCGGTCGAGAGCAGACGCCGATCTGCCGTGCAAGGATTATTGCGCGCGCGGTGTAGTGAAGGAGGCAGGAGGAACCATCTTCTGATCATGGGCATCGGATGTCCCGGGAGAGCGCTACATCGCTGGCGGGAGCTGGTCCTGCAACTCGCGCTTCAGGACCTTGCCTATTGCGCTGCGTGGCAGGACCGCAATAATCCGAACCTCAGAGATTCGCTGCATCTTGCCGAGCTTGGCGTTGGCAAATATCCTGACTTCCTCGGGACTCACGCTCGCCCCATCGTTCAGGGTTATGAAGGCGACGGGGGTCTCGCCCCATTCGGCCGACGGAGCGCCAACCACGGCAGCCTCGTGCACGGCCGGATGGTCGATAAGAGCTCGTTCGAGGTCAATCGGATAGACGTTAATTCCACCGGAAATGATCATGTCCTTCTTACGGCCGATCAGCGTCATGAATCCATCCGCGTCGATGGTGGCGATGTCCCCAGTTCGGATGTAACGCAGCCCTTCCGGACTTATCCACTCGGCTTCGGCGGTCTTGTCGGGACGATTGTGATAGCCGTTCATCATGCTCTCAGAGCGCCCCACGACCTCGCCGGCCTGACCCGGCGGCAGCACGCGCCCTTCGTCATCAATCACCTTCATGTCATGCCCCGGTATCGGCTGCCCCACCGTGTGCAGTTTGTCCGGATGCTCGTGCGCGAGGAGCATGCACGTGCCGCCACCCTCGGTCATGCCGTAGTACTCGATGAGCCCACCAGGCCAGCGCCGGAGAACCTCGGACTTGAGATCAGCCGGAAACGGTGCAGACGTCGCGAACTTCATCCGGAAGTTCGAAAGGTCGAAGCGGTCGAAATTCGGCACAGCCAGAATTCGTCGGTACTGCACCGGCACCAGCATCGCCACGTTGACACGATGAGCCTCGCATAACACCAGAAATTGCCGGGCATCGAACTTCGGCATGAGCACTAGAGTGCCGCCGCCCGCCAGGGTCGGGATTAAACTGGTCAGGGTCGTGTTCGAATAGAGGGGCGTAGAGAGAATAGTGATGGCTTCGGGCGTGTAGCCCGGAGGATCCGTGCGGATCACCTGGTACCAGCGCATTCGCTGGGATTGGACGATCCCCTTCGGAGTGCCGGTCGTGCCGGACGAGTAGATGATATTGAAGGCCTGATCCGGATCGATCGTGACGGGCGCCGGCCGGGCGCCCTCCGGCGCGAGCCAGTCTGGGAACGCATCGCCGTCGGCTGCTGCATTGAGCGCTATTTGCCGGGCGGACAGCCGCGGCGCGACGCCGGCAAGCTGCCTGGACACATCCGCATCCACGAAGAGGTGGGAGGCGCCGCAGTCCACAACCATGGCCGCCAACTGCTCGGCGGTCGCCGCTGTAGAGAGGGGCGCGACCGTCGCGCCCGCGCGCAGTACGCCGAGGAAAGTCGCGAGATATTCGATCGAAGTCGCAGCACAGATTGCTACCACTCCTCGCGGCTTTACACCGTCTCGCTGCAGTGCGGCAGCGAGACGGTTGACTAACCGGTTAAGCTCCGCGTAGGTCAGGCGGCGCTGTTCGCAGATCACTGCCGTCTTCTCGAGATTCGCCTCGGCCTGCAGCCGGACCAGCCCCTCGAAGTTGCCATCATCCTGGGCGACGTAGTCCTTGATGTTCATGTGGCGGCCCTCCCGGTCCCTTACGAAGAGGGGTGCAGCGACCGCTTGAGAGCGGCGAGACTGTCTCGACGGGCGTTAATCGCGACCTGAGCATCGGGCGCGATGTTGAATGCATGGTAAGCCGCCGGGTAGACGTGCAGCTCCACGGGGACCGCATGTCGGGTCAGCCGGCGCGCATATTCCAAGTCTTCCTCGAGAAAGAGGTCGAGTGCACCGGTTGCGATGTAGGTCGGTGGCAGCGCCGTAAGGTTGTCGGCGCGTGCAGCCGCGGCGTAGGGGGAGACGTCCGGTGAACCTGGCGGTACGCCTAGGAGGGACGACCACCCGAAGGCGTTGCTCTGGGGCGTCCAGATGAATTGACCGACATAGGGATGCGGGTCCGCCGTCACGCAGGTTCGGTCATCGAGCATTGGATAAATCAGATGCTGGAACGCGAGCGAGTACTCGCCCCGGTCTCGGACGAGGAGCGCGAGGGCCGCAGCGAGCCCGCCCCCAGCGCTTTCTCCCATGACGCCGATCCGACTGGCGTCGACCCCTAGCTCCGCCACGTGACCAACTAACCAGCGAAGCGCGGCGTAGCAGTCCTCGATCGCACCTGGAAAGCGTGTTTCCGGGGCGAGTCGGTAGTCGACGGACACGATGATGCAGTTCGCCTCAAGGGCCAGCGAGCGATGCACGGCATTGAGCCCGGCCACGGAGCCGGCCACGAAGCCGCCCCCGTGGATGTGGAAAATGCAGGGCAGTGGGCCGTCTCTGTCCTTTGGCGTGTAGATTGCGACGCCGACGTCCGGGCTGCCTGCGGGGCCCGGGACCTTCCGTTCCGCGAGATCCACGGCCGCCACGGCGCGAGGGTCCGGGGGAAAGGGGATCTCGGCGGCGCGCACGGCAGGGAGGATGTCCGCCGTCAGCGCGATGGTCGGGAACAATTCGAGCAGAGCCCGCAGCTCCGGATCGACGAGATGCATGGTCATTGGTGTCTCACCGCCGCGCTCGACGCGGCCGTACGATCGTTCATGAGTGGGTCCCCCAGTTGGGCGGGTGGCTGCAGCTTCGCTCCGAAGTCAGCAGACCTCGAACAGTCCCGCAGCGCCCTGGCCGCCTCCAATGCACATCGTGACGACGACGTACTTGACACCCCGCCGCTTGCCCTCGATCAATGCGTGCCCCGTCAGCCTGGCGCCTGAGACGCCGTAGGGATGGCCGACCGCGATCGCGCCGCCGTTGACGTTGAGGCGGTCCATCGGGATGCCGAGCGTATCGGCGCAGTAGAGCACCTGCACCGCGAAGGCCTCGTTGAGTTCCCAGAGCCCGATGTCCTGGACTTTGAGGCCAGCCTTCTTGAGCAGCTTCGGGACCGCGAACACAGGACCGATACCCATTTCGTCAGGCTCGCAGCCCGCAACGGCGAATCCACGAAAGATCCCAAGTGGTGAGACGCCGCGCCTCTCAGCGAGCTTCGCTTCCATAAGTACACAAGCTGAGGAACCATCGGAGAACTGGCTCGCATTGCCAGCGGTAATCACGCCGCCCGGCATCGCCGAGCGAATCTTCGAGACGCCTTCGAGGGTGGTGTCCGGCCGGATTCCCTCGTCAGCCGAAATGGTCACCGACTTGGTGACCATCGCGCCGGTGGCCCGGTCTGCAATGCCGGCCGTGACAGTCATCGGCACGATCTCGTCGCTGAACTTCCCAGCGACCGCGGCAGCTGCGGCGCGGAGCTGGCTGTTGACGCCGTACTCGTCCTGCCGCTCCTTGGGGATCTTGTACCGCTTGGCCACTTGCTCGGCGGTCTGCAGCATGCTCCAGTAGATTTCCGGCTTCGCCTTGAACAGGGCAGGGTCACCCAGCATGTGGGTATTCATCTCCTGCTGTACGCACGAGATACTCTCGACGCCTCCGGCTACGAAAATATCGCCCTCGCCGGCGATGATGCGTTGCGCGGCCATGGCGATGGTCTGCAGGCCTGAGGAACAAAATCGGTTGACGGTCGCGCCCGGGACGGTGACCGGCAGGCCGGCTGCCAGTCCGATCTGGCGGGCGATGTTGGCGCCCGTAGCGCCCTCAGGGTTGGCACAACCCATCAGGACGTCCTCGATCTCTGCCGGATCGATCGCCGCGCGTTCGACCGCATGCTTCACCGAATGTGCGCCCAGCGTTGCGCCGTGTGTCATGTTGAAGGCGCCCTTCCAGGACTTCGCGAGTCCTGTGCGGGCAGTAGAAACGATCACTGCATCAGTCATGGAGATCTCCGAAATCGTGCGTCGCGCGCTCAGGTCAGGGACTTGCCTTCGGCCACAAGCTTCGCGATGAGCGGCGCAGGCTCCCAGAAGGCGTCGCCGGCTGCTGCGAATTCCTGCATGGTTCGCGCGACGCTGTAGAGGCCAACCTCGTCGGCATACCGCATGGGTCCGCCACGGTGCAGCGGGAACCCGTAGCCGGTCAGGTAGATCATGTCGATATCGGACGCCCGGGCCGCAATGCCTTCATCCAGGATTCGGGCGCCTTCGTTCACGAGCGCATAGACGCAGCGCTGGACGATCTCTTCATCCGAAATCTTGCGCGGCGTAACCCCAAGTTCCTTCCGATAGTCCTCGACCATTTTCTCGACTTCAGGGTCAGGAATCGCATTGCGGTTCCCCGGTTGGTAAAGGTACCAACCCTTGCCGGCCTTCTGGCCAAAACGGCCCAGTTCGCAGAGCCGGTCCGCGAGGTTCGGGACGGTGGGTGGGTGCTCGGCGTATTCGCGTTTGCGGATGGCCCAACCGATGTCATTGCCCGCGAGGTCGCCCATGCGGAACGGGCCCATGGCCATGCCCCACTTTTCCAGGGCCTTATCCACCTGCCACGGGGTCGCGCCGCTCACCATGAGAACGCCGGCCTGATAGCCGTATTTGCCAATCATGCGGTTGCCAATGAAGCCGTCGCAGACACCGGAGACAACCGCGGTTTTGCGGATCTTCTTGGCCAGCTGCATCACGGTTGCCAGCACATCCTTGGCAGTCGCATCTCCGCGAACCACTTCCAGCAACTTCATGACGTTAGCGGGGCTGAAGAAGTGCATGCCGATGACGTCGGCCGGCCGACGCGTGAAGTTGGCAATCTTGTTGACGTCTAGCGTCGAGGTGTTCGTTGCCAGGATGGCGCCAACCTTGGCGATCCCGTCGAGCTTCTTGAACACGGATTCCTTGACCGAGAGTTCCTCGAAGACCGCCTCGATAATCAGGTCGCAGTGCCTCAAGTCATCGTAGGCGAGCGTTCCGGTGAGCAGCGCCATGCGTCGGTCGAGTGCGTCCTGGGTCAGCTTGCCCTTCTTGAGGCTGCCTTCGTAGTTCCTGCGGATGACACCCATCCCGTTATCGAGCGCCTGCTGGGTCATCTCCAGCAGCGTCACGGGAATACCGGCGTTCAGGAAGTTCATGCTGATGCCGCCGCCCATGGTGCCGGCGCCGATCACGCCAACACAGGCGATGGCGCGGGTCGGGGTGTCAGCCGGCACGTCCGGGATCTTGGATGCGGCGCGCTCCCCCTCGAAGGCGTGTCGCAGGGCGCGTGACTCCGGCGACAACATGAGTTCGACGAACAGGTTTCGCTCGAGTTGCAGACCCTCCTCGAAGGATTTGGTCACGGCCCCCTGTACGGCATCGATGCATTTGAGCGGCGCCGGGAACGGGCCGGCGACTCCCCTGACCATGTTGCGCGTGAACTGAAAATACGCCTGGTGGTTCGGGTAGTCGATCTTCAGGTCGCGTACGCGCCTGCACAGTCGACCCTCGGCGATCACCCGGGATGCCAATGCGAGGGCAGCCGGCAGCAAGTCGTCCGACGCGAATTCGTCGATGAGCGCCGTCCCCTTGAACTTCTCCGCCGGGAGCGGATTCCCGGCGACGATGAAGTTCGTGGCAGCCTCCACCCCAATCAGACGGGGCAGGCGCTGAGTGCCGCCGGCGCCCGGAATCAGACCGAGCTTGACCTCCGGGAGAGCGATCGAGGCGTCGGACCTCGCCACCCGAAAATGCGCGCCGAGCGCGAGCTCGAGGCCCCCGCCCATGCAGACGCCACCGATCGCGGCGATCACCGGTTTCGGGGAGTCTTCGACGACGCGGATGACCGTCAGCAGGTTGGGTTCAGCCGTGGACTTGCGCGACCTGAACTCATGGATATCAGCGCCGCCTGAGAAGGCACGGTCGTTGCCGGTCAGGATGATCGCCTTGACGGCGGGATCGCGGTTCGCCTGATCGACACCGGCAACGATGCCGAGGCGAACGTCGTGGCTGAGACTGTTGACGGGCGGACTCGTTAGCGTGATGACAGCTGTGCTGCCGTGCAGTTCGTATGTTGTGCTGCTCATGGGGCCTTCTGGCTGTCGCATCCGGTAAACGGGGAATTGAACTGAACGGTCATCGACTGCGGGAGACCGCTCGGGGCCCTAATAGCCGCCTAGAGTTGCCACCCGATCGGCATGGAATCCGCCGTCGCCGAACAGTTCCTGCAGGACTCGGGCGCGCTTCATGAACAACCCCACGTCGAATTCGTCGGTCATGCCCATGCCGCCGTGCATCTGGACGGCCTCCTGCACCGCCGTATTGGCGGTCCAGCTCGCACGTGCCTTGGCCTGCGAGGCGAGGAGCGGACCGTCGGCTGAGTCGGCCGCAAGGGCATGAAGCGCCTTCAGCACGATCGCTCGCGTGAGCTCAATGTCGCAGTAAAGCGTCGAGGCGCGGTGCTGCAGGGCCTGGAATTCGCCGATGAGGCGGTCGAACTGCTTTCGTTGCTTAAGGTAAGCCACCGTACGGTCGAAGGCTTCGTGGGCCACGCCGAGGAGCTGCGCGGCCACGACGACGCGGCCGACATCGAGGATTTGCTCGAGCAGCACAGTTCCGCCATTCACCTCGCCAAGCACGGCTTCCGGGTCGACAAGAGCACCGTCGAGGTGCACGAGGCCGGCGTTGCTGGCATCCACCATCGACGTGCGCTCGATCCTCACGCCGGCCGCGCCTGGCTCCACCAGGAACAGCGTGAGTGCATCGTTATCCGTCCTGGCCGCGACGATCAGCCAGTCGGCGACGTGCGCATCGACGACGAAGCGCTTGCTCCCGGTGATCCTGAAGTTGGTTCCATCGCGGGTGGCGCGGGTCGTGATCGCGGCCGGGCGGTGCTTGGCGTGCTCATCGACCGCGAGCGCGACGACAGTGCCGGCCGCCGCGATCCGCGGCAGCAGCAGCGCCTTCTGCGCGTCCGAGCCAGCGCGTGTGACCGCCCACGCGGCCAGCACGGCGGTCGACAGGAAGGGGGAGGGCGTCAGCGTGCGGCCGAGTTGCTCGCTCAGGATGCCCGCTTCGACGACCCCCAGCCCGAGCCCGCCGTAAGCCTCGGGCACGAGCGTCGCGCTGTAGCCCTGGTTGGCGAACTCGGCCCAGAGGTCCCGGCTGAATCCGGTGGGATCGCGCGAATCCCGTAGCTTGCGAAAGTGGGCGATGGGCGCCCGGCCGCTCAGGAAGGACTGCGCACTTTCTTGCAGCAGCTGCTGTTCTTCGTCGAGGACGAACGGCATGGTCATTGCCCCCTCATGCGCCGGGAAGGCCGAGAGTTCGCTTCGCGACGACGTTCAGCATGACTTCGCTGGTACCGCCCTCGATGGAATTTCCCTTGGTCCGCAGCCAGGACCGCGCGAGGTACCCGTCGTTGGACCGCTCGCCTTCCCATTCGAGTGCCGGCGCGCCCATCGTGGCCATCACCAGTTCCCAGCGCCGCTTGTTGAGCTCGGAGCCGTAGTACTTGAGACCAGAGGCGACCGCAGGATCACCTTCCCCGCGGCGTGCGAGCGTGGTGACTCGCTCCATCCAAGCGCCGAAAGCCGCCTCGTCGATTTCAAAGCGCGCGATCTGGCTACGCAGGTCTGGCTCCGCCAGACGTCCCCGTTCGTCGACGCCGAGCGCATCGACAGCGAGCCCGCCGACGGACCGGGCGTCGCTCGCGTTCCCGGATGCGCCAATCATCTCGCGCTCGTGTCCGAGAAGGTACTTGGCGATCGTCCAGCCGGCGTTCAGCTCGCCGACGAGATTGCGACGGGGGACCCGGACGTTGTCGAAGAAGGTCTCGCAGAACGGCGATTTTCCCGAGATCAACAGGATCGGCCGAGTGGAGACGCCGGGCGTTTCCATGTCGAACAGCAGGAAGCTGATGCCGCCCTGCTTTCGGGTCGCATCGGTCCTGACGAGGCAGAAGATCCAGTCCGCCTGGTCCGCGTAGGACGTCCAGATCTTCTGTCCGTTGACGATGAAGTGGTCCGCATGCACCTCGGCACGGGTCGCGAGGGACGCCAGGTCCGAGCCCGCGCTCGGCTCCGAGTAGCCCTGGCACCACCGGATCTCGCCCCGGGCGATTCTCGGCAGGTGCTCCAGCTTCTGCTCTTCGGAGGCGTACTTCAGCAATGCCGGCCCCAGCATCCAGATGCCGAAGCTGTCGAGCGGCGAACGGCAACCCAAAGCGCGCATCTCCTGACGGAGGATGGCCGCCTCTTCCCTGCTGAGGCCAGCACCTCCGTAGGCTCTGGGCCAGGTCGGGACGGTCCAGCCGCGCTCGACCATGCGCTCCAGCCAAAGGCGCTGTGCGTCGGACTGGAACCGGAACCGTCGGCCGCCCCAGCAGATGTCGTCGTCGCTCGCGATGGGCCGTCGCATCTCGGCCGGGCAGTTCGCCTCCAGCCAGGCGCGCACTTCGCGGCGGAACGTCGTCTCAGCGGTCATGGTGGTCCTGTCCGGGAGAGGGGATTTCGCAGGGTCGGGCGATCTCCCGCGTCGTGAGGGTCACAGGTCTGCCGTCGCCGGTGGAACGAAGATCCCACGCTCCCGCGCGGCACGGGTCAGGATGCGTAGCGTCTGGTCGCCGGAGTGGGGCCTGGAATCCGCGGTGCTTCTGTCGCAGATCGCGGCGAACTGGCGGGCGATTTCCTCGGGCGTGCGCTCGGCCTCGTCGAGGTAGACGCCGCTCGTCTCGATTATCTCGACGCATGAATACACCCCGGCGCCGGCGCCCAGGATCGTACGGGAGGGCGCGCCCTCGCTCGAGAGGTACAGCACCGCGGCCGAGACCGCCTCGGGCGGGAGCAGGGCGACGACCGGCTCCGGGAGCAGCCCTTCCATCATGTTGGTCGCGGCCACGGGGCAGATCGCGTTGACATGGATGCCGTACTTCTGGCCCTCGAGATGCAGTACGTTCATGAGTCCGACCAGGCCCGCCTTGGCGATCGCGTAGTTTGACTGACCGAAATTGCCGTAGAGCCCGCTGCTCGAGGTCGTCATCACGACCCGGCCATAGCGCTGCTCGCGCATGACAGGCCATGCTGCCTTCGTGCAGTTCACGCTGCCCATCACGTGGACTGCGAAGACGCTGGCGAAGTCCGCGATGTCCATCTTCGCGAAGGTCTTGTCGCGAAGGATGCCCGCGTTGTTGACCAGCACGTCCACGCGGCCCCACGCCGCAACCGCACTCGCGACCATCGCCTCCATCTGCTCGAAGTCCGTGACGTCGCCTTCGCAGGCTACGGCGATCCCGCCCTCGGCGCGGATCCCAGCTGCGACCGCTTCGGCGTTGCCGGCGCCGCCGTCAGAAATCGGTGCAGGCACATCGTTGACGATGACCTTCGCGCCGCGCCGAGCAAAGTCGAACGCATAGGCTCGCCCGAGGCCACCACCGGCGCCGGTGATGATAACGACTCGATCGTCAAACCGGATCGACATGGCGGCTCCCCGCGCTGGTCCCGGAATCGGATGGGACCCCGCCCTGGCTGCAAGCCGCCGGCGTCAGCAGTCCCTTGAACAGGGGCCGGACATACACTTCGACGGCGGCCGCCGGCGAGATGCCGCGCGCGAAATACTGCAATTCGTCAGCATTGTTGATCATCGCCATGATCATGTGAGCGCCGACGGTGGCATCGACCGGTCGTATGGAGCCATCGGCGATGCCATCGCTGATGACCGACGCGAGGCGGGTCGCCACGCGCTCGATCCCGGCCTGGATGACGGCCTGCGAGGACTCGAGCACGGTATTGACAGCGGATGCGCGCAGCAGCGGGACGTCGCCCGCCACCTGGTGCTCGACCAGCGTCGCTGCGATCGTCGCGAGGGTCTGCAGTCCATTCGCGGACGCAGCCTCGGCCGCGATGATGGTCCGGCGCATCACGTCGAACGTGCGTTCGAAGCAGGCGAGGACCAGCTCGTCCTTGGTCTTGATGTGATGGTAGAACGAACCCTTGGTGAGGTTCAGGCGGGCGGAGATCTTGTCCACGGATGTTCCGCGGTAGCCCTGCTCATTGATCTGCGCGCTCGCCGCCCGCAGGAACAATTCGATGCTCGCTCCGTCCGAGGGCTCGAGTTCCGGGATCGCTGCCGGGATCCGCGCCGGCGTCCAGTCGGCGCCGGGCGCCGCGAGACCGTCGACCAGGATGCTGGCCATGCGCTCGCCAAAGCGGGCGAAATCTTCGGGGTACACGTTCCGCATCCACACTGGGGTCCAGTGGAGTTCGGTCCACAGCAGGTGGGTTGCTGAATTGAGCGCGTGCCTGTCGAGGGGGGTCACGCCGGGCCCCACCATGAGCGCGCGCAGGCGACGAAACATGTCCCCGTATGCCGTGTTCACGGATTCCAGATTCAGGCCCCGGGCATCGCCGAATGACGGCAGTTCCTCGAGCTCGCCCAGGGCCGCTTGCGCGCGGAACTCGAAGTAGGCCGCTAGGAAGGCCTGCAGGCGCTCGGGCGCGCTCGCCGCGGGTTCAGCCGCGGAGATGAACTCGCCGAATCGCGTGAGCCCCTGCATGAGGCACGCCGCGGCGAGATCCTCCTTCCTCTTGAAGTAGTACGTGATCGTCGGCGCGGAGAAACCGAGGCGATCCGCGACGTCGGCCAGCGTCATCCGGCTGGCACCCTTGCGATTCAGGACCGCGATCGCCGCGGCCACGACCGCCGTCCTGCTCTCCGTGTAGCGCTTCGTGCTTCGACGTGCCTTTGCCATGTCTACCATGTCCCCAGACGACCGCGCCGCGTGCACGGATCCCGACGGTTCGCGGGCAGAAGTGGTCCCGAGAGTCACTCGCCGGCACCAGACGATGCCGCCAAGTGATCCGCTCGCGCAATAAGAACCCGCATCTGGCGTCCTTCGTCTGGCGCCGGAACCTTGATCGTACGCGACCGAAGGCGCCGGCTCTTGTTGGTAGTCATCGAACACAACCTTATAGAGGGAATGTGAGACTGTCAATAAAGTATGCGGACGGCTTAGCCGCCAACAATATAAAACACGTAGGCAAAGGCAATTGGTGCAGCGCACAGTGTGTACATTCATTTGAAGGGTATGTTCTGGGTGCTTGACTTTCAATTCGCGAAGACGTTATCATCCTTGACGGCGAGGCTCCTGATGGGGCCGTCGCCCCGGCGTCTGCACCTGGTGCAGGGCATCGATTACGAGCACCGGATGTCGTCGTTCCTTCCCTGCAGGGGATGCGATTCGATCCGGCGAAGAAGCGGTAAAGAAAATCGGGGGGAATCATGTCGACCTCAAATGGACGCTTCGGTCGTCCCAGCCTTCTTGCATGCTCCGGCCTCATCGCTGCTATCGCGTCGGCATCGGCTGGCGCCCAGAGCGTGGCGCTCGAGGAGGTCGTGGTCACCGCGCAGAAGCTGCGCGAACGGACACTAGACGTCCCGATGTCGCTCACGGCCCTCAGTGGCGAGCAGCTCGCGGCATCGCAGTTGTATCGCTTCGAGGATTTCGAGGGGCGCGTGCCTGGTCTCTCGGTCCTCGGAGTAGGCGGCTTTGGGTCCCAGCTCGTGCTCCGAGGCCTGACGACGGGCACCTACACGATCAACAGCTCCGTCGCGACCTATGTTGACGAGACCCCGTACACCGCGAATGGCAGTACCGGCCTGTCCGCTTCGATCGCACCCAACCTTGACGCCTTCGACATGCAGCGGGTCGAGGTTCTCAAGGGTCCACAAGGCACCCTCTACGGCGCGAACGCGCTCGGTGGCCTGCTGAAATACGTGACGAACACGCCAGACCCTTCACGTTGGGCGGCGGGTCTCGACGCAGGCTTGAATTCCATCGATGGCGGCGAGTCCGGCTACAACGTCCATGCCATGGTCAACGCGCCGCTATCCAATGACGCGGCCTTGCGGGTGGTCGTCTACGACGACAAGAATCCCGGATACGTCAACGACCCGTCCCGCAACCTTAAGGCCATCAACGCGTCGTCCACCAAGGGTGGACGCGCATCGCTGCTCTTCAAGCCTGCCGATGAACTCTCCATCCGCCTCACCGCCGCCTATCAGAAGCGCAGCTGGGACGACTACGGCAACGTGGACGTCGATCCAATGACCCTGGCGCCGATCCATGGGAAGCGCGACTACGAGACGATGGCGGGCAATCCGGGCGACGTGACCAACCAGCTGTACAACCTGACCGTGGACTGGAAGCTGGGCATTGGCGACCTGCTGTCTTCGACCAGCTACGTGGACTACAAGAGCCACGCCCAATTCGACGTTAGCCAGTCCTATGGGGCACTCTTTTCCGCGTACGTCTGGCCCCTGTTCGGCTATACCGGTCCACCGATCGGCATGGTCATCGAGCAGGAGTCGGGGATGCACGCCTTCATGCAGGAACTGCGGCTGTCGTCCTCCGGATCCGGTCCCTGGCAGTGGCAGGTGGGAGGCTATTTCGCAAACCAGGCTGGCAACGTCAATCAGGACACCTATCTCGTCGATCCGACGAGCAAGGCGGTCCTCTATACGTCGCCCTTCGCTCCCTTCGACACCGGTGGCTTCTACAACAGTCAGGACTATCGCGAATACGCGGCATTCCTGAACGTGGACTACCACTTCACACCGAAGTTCGACGTCGCCGTGGGCGGCCGCTACAGCCATAACCGGCAGACGCTGCACGAGGATGGATTCGGCTATCTGGGTGGTGTCGCACCCGCCTACACTCCCAGCGTCTTCGACTCACCGTCGTCGCAGGGCGTATTCACGTACTCCGCGGACGCCCGGTATCACCTGACGCCGGAGCTGATGCTTTATGCACGGGTCGCCTCGGGCTTTGTCCCAGGGGGCGGCAACAACATCCCACCGGCCACGCCCGTGGCGCTGCCGCACAGCTACCAGTCCGCGACCACCAACAACTACGAGGTGGGGTTCAAGGGCAGCCTGCTGGATGGTAAGGCGACCGTCGAGGTGTCGGCGTTCGAGATCAAGTGGAAGGACATCCAGATCGCCGCCTCGTTCACCGGCGTTCTCACCACACTCAATGGCGGCACCGCGCAGAGTTCGGGCGTAGAGTGGAACATGGGCTGGATGCCTGTACGGGGACTCAAGTTCAATTTCAGCGGCGCCTATACCGACGCCCACCTGACGGAGGCCTTGCCGGCCAGCGTCGGAGGCCAGGACGGGGACCGTCTGCCCGGATCGCCGAAGGTGGGAACCTCACTGGGTGTCGACTACGAGCGATCCCTGTCCGGGACTCTCACCGGTTTCGTCGGCTCGAATTGGCGGCATACTGGCGATCGACTCGCGGATTTCGTGGCGGCCGGCGACCGGCGCCTGACCGTCCCGGGCTTCGACGTCATCGACCTGCACTTGGGAGTGGGCGCACCGCGCTGGTCGGTGACTCTGTTCGTCAAGAATGTCGGCGACAAGTTCGCCATCAACAACTTGTCGTCTGAGACGCTGCTGGGCGGATATGGGCCGCAACAGGCCAATATCTACCAGCCGAGGACGTTCGGCCTGCTGCTGAGCGGGAAGTACTGAGCAGCGGTTGGCTCCATGGCCGGCACCAGCCTCGCCTCGACGCCGTGGGTTCGGCCAGCGGTGGGAGGATCGCCGGCTCCCGGGTTCACTGTAGGTCGGCCGCGTTGCCACCGCGTCCTGCAGTGATCCCGGGTCGAAGCGGGCCTCGCCTGGCGAGGTTGCGCGAGCGGATGCATGCAAGCGTGAAGGCAGTGCGACCATGACGGAACGCGATCCCGCGACTCGACCACCGCTCTCGGCATTCAGCAAACTCGCCTATTCGGTGGGCTCCATCGCTTTCGGCCTCAAGGCGGTCGCGATGGGCCTGCTGATGCTCTTCTACAACCAGGTAATGGGGCTGCCCGCCGGCTGGGTGTCGATGGGGATAGGCCTCGCGCTCATTCTCGACGCGATCGTCGGACCGGTCATCGGCCAGGTCTCCGACATGTGGCGATCCGGGTGGGGCCGCCGACACCCGTTCATGTATGTCGCCGCGCTGCCGACCGCGATTTCCGTCTGGGCGCTCCTCAATCCGCCGCATGGTTGGACGAACGAGAACCTTTTCATTTACATGCTGTCCTGCATCGTCGTGGCCCGGTTCTCGGTCGCGATGTTCGAGATTCCGAATTCGGCTCTCCTGCCGGAACTCGTACCGGACTACGATGGTCGCACGACGCTGTCGGGCTATCGTTACCTCTTCGGCATCCTGATCCCCGTGCTCGTCGTGGTGTTTGCCTTGGTTGTATTGTTGACGCCCTTCGTCAATGCACAAGGTCAGCAGCTGCCCGGGCAGCTCAACCCTGCTGGATATTCGAAGTACGGCCTGACGCTGGCGGTGGTGCTCCTCATCGCGATGCTCGTGTCGTCCCTCGGGACTCATCGCGAAATTAAGCACCTGCGCCAGCCCAGCCGGCATGCGTCGAGGCGAGACCTCATCGGCAGCGTGGTCACAGCGCTCCTGAACCGGAATTTCATCGCACTGATGATTGCTGGCCTCATTTCCGGCATCGGCGCGGGGCTGGTCGAAGGACTGACGGCCTACTTCAACACGTACTTCTGGGAATTGAGTGCCAAGCAGCTCTCCGGACTGACCCTGTCAATCGTCATCGCCCCGATTGGCGGAACGTTGCTGAGCCCGTACCTCGCACGGAAGTTCGGCAAGAAGCCTGCGGTCATGGCGGCCTACTTCCTGTCCCTGTTCGTGGGGATCGCGCCGATGAGCCTGCGCCTGCTCGGCGTGTTGCCCCCGAATGGCAGCCCGATCATCCTGCCGCTGCTCATCGTCGATGCCGTCATTGCAGCGACGCTCGTCATCGTCGGCCTGATCATCCTGACCTCGATGATGGCGGACATCGTCGAGGAGGTTCAGGCGAAGACCGGTCATCGCTCCGAGGGCCTGCTGTTCTCGTTCAACACGCTGCTCAAGCAGGTGGTGACGGGTGTCGGCGCGATGGGCACGGGGTTCCTACTGCAATTCGTCCACTTCCCGGCCAACGCGGTCCCGGGTCAGGTGCCTGCCGCCGTGCTGGACAAGCTGGCACTCCTCTACCTTCCGATCACGTCCGTGTCGAGCGTCATCGCGATCTCCGCGATTTCATTCTTCACCATCGGCCGCGCGGACCACGAACGAAACATTCTGATGGCGGCACGGGCAGCCGAGCTCGTGGAACGCGAAGGGTCGGTCGGGCAGGGCGTGCCTGAGGCCCCCGCCCCCGGGGTTGCGGACGGCGTCCGATGATTCTTCGTGTCACGACGGACGGTGCCGATTGAGCGAGGATCGCGAGCCTGCGTTCGGTGGCGCCGGGTTGCCGGTCGAGGTGCCGCACGCGAGGCACCATGATTTCACCTCGGCGATCACCGGTCACGGGTACAGAATCTTCGTCGCGATCCCGCCCGTCGAGCCGCCGGCCGGGGGCTTCTCGGTGCTGTACCTGCTCGACGGCAATTTCGCCTTCACGACCGCGGTCTACGTCGTCGGTGGGCTGCTGCTGGGCGGGGAAATCCGCCCGACGGTGGTCGTCGGGATCGGCTACCAGACGGTCGAGCCTGCGGCGCTCGGTGCCCGCCGCTTCGAGGATCTGGCCACGCCCGCCACGCCGGATTGGATCGCAACGCTGCTGGAGCATGCGCCCTCGGGCATTCCCGGTCTCTCGGTGGACACGGGCTGCAACGTCGACCGCTTTCTCCGGGTGATCGAGGAGGAGATCAAGCCTGCGGTCGCAGGGCTCACGAACATCAACTCCGCCGACCAGGTGTTGATGGGGCACTCGCTCGGCGGGCTCGCCGTCCTTCGGGCGCTGTTCGCCGCGCCTCGTTCGTTCCGGTCATTCGCGGCGGGAAGCCCGTCGATCTGGTGGGCGGACGGGAACGTGCTCGCGGCCGAACCAGAATTTGCGGCGGAAGTGACCACCGGTCGCGCTCAGCCGAGCGTGTTCATCGCCGCCGGGGGAGACGAACAGGCGGTCACTGCCGCGGCCGTGCGGTACTACGGCAGCGAGGCCCGCGCCGCGGACGTGGTCGGGCTGGCGAGGATGGTCGAAAACGCCTCGGAGCTCGGGCAGCGCCTGTCGCTGCTGCGGGGCGGTCCCGGCTTTTCCGTCCGGACGGTCGTGTTTGCCGAGGAAGGCCACATGTCGGTCATCCCCGCCTTCATCAGCCGGGGAGTACGCCATTCGCTCGGCGTCGACGCCGGGCCGGTGGAGCCGTCCCGCACGCAGCTGGCTGGGACCTGAAGTGATCCGGATGAGTCCCTGCGGGCGGTCACTCGGTCACTGCCCGGCACGTGCGATCGTGACTGCGTCATGGACTCACTGGAGATGCATCACTTGAATTCCTCTGACAGCTTCGCGATCGACTACAGCCAGGCGCGCGCCAAGTTCATGGACGCAGCGGCCCGGGCGGGTGGAACGCTCGAGCGGATCAGCCATCCCGAGCGGGGTCCCGACGGAGGAGACCTGTCGTGCGACGTCGCGTGGTTCGGCCCGCGTGACGCCGAGCGCGTGCTGGTGATGATCTCAGGCACGCACGGGGTCGAAGGGTTCTGCGGGTCCGGTGGACAGGTGGCGGCCCTGCACCGTGGAGAAACCTCCCGGCTGCCCCCTGGACTCGCCGTGCTGATGATTCACGCGATCAATCCCTATGGATTCGCGTGGTTGCGACGAGTCACCCAGGAGAATGTCGATCTCAATCGCAATTGGGTGAACTTCGACGGTCCCTTGCCCAAGAACGCAGGGTACGACGAACTCCACCCGGTCCTCTGCCCGTCGGCATGGACCGACGCGTCGCGCGCCGCCGGAGGTGCGGCCATCGGCGCCTACGTGCAGCTGCATGGGGAGGCCGCGCTGCAGCGTGCCGTATCCGGCGGCCAGTACGCACACGCCAGTGGCGTCTTCTACGGAGGCCGCGCGCCCACGTGGTCGCGTCGAACGCAGACCGCTCTCTTCGAGCACTACCTGCGGCTGGCTCGCAAGGTGGCGATCCTCGACTACCACACGGGTCTCGGACCGTGGGGATTCGCGACCCAGATCGTCACCCAGCCCCGGCCGTCGTCGCAGTTCGTGCGCGCTGCCCGCTGGTTCGGCGCGGCGACCACCTCCATATATGACGGCGATTCGGTCTCGGCTGCCATCGCCGGGGACGGACTCAGTGCGGCCGCATCGATCCTGTCGCATGCGGAAGTAACTGTCCTCGCGTTGGAGGTGGGAACGCTGCCGACCGACCAGGTGCTCGAGGCGCTGTGCGCGGATGCGTGGCTGCACGCTTACGGTGATCCCGCGTCCCCGCAGGGCCGCGCGATCCAGTCGCAGGTGCGTGACGCCTTCTTTGGCGACACGGATGATTGGAAGGGCATGGTGGTCGGACAGTCGCTCCTGGCGTGTAGGCAGGCAGCGGCCGGATTGATGGAGCCGTGACCCTTCTCAGTTCCCCGCTTACTGCAGCCAAGATCTCGCGTCGGTCACGCACTACCTGGAGTCACGAATGTTGAGATGGATCGGTCTCGCCGGTCTCGCGCTGCTGGGGATCGCCATCGTGGCGCTCGCCGTACTTGCCGTTCGGTTCCTCTCCTGGCGGGGCGACGTCGAGCGACGGCTCGCACAGCGGAGCACCGTCGTCGAGACGCCTGCGGGCACCGTCGAATACGCGGAAGTCGGGTCCGGGGTTCCGGTCCTGATGCTCCATGGCACCCCGGGCGGATACGACGCCATTCTGAATCTGGCGGAAGCGACGGAATCGTTTGGGGCGGGCCTGCGCATCATCGCCCCGTCCCGGCCTGGCTATCTCCGGACACCGATCGAATCGGGGGCGACACCGGAACAGCAGGCTCGCCTCTACGCCGCGCTCCTCGACAAGCTGGGAATCGACAAGACTTTCGTGATGGGGGCGTCCGGTGGAGGCCCGAGCGCCCTTCAATTTGCGATGCAGTATCCGGAGCGCTGCGCCGGCCTGATTCTCGAGGCTGCGGTGACGCACAAGATCGTCGTGCAGCAGCGCTCGTTTCCGCCGCTGCTGCAGGAGTTCCTTCTGTCGGTATTCCGGGACAGCGCGGCGCGGGATCTGCAAGCGAGCGATCCGTCTGATCCTACGCTCACGAAGATCGGGCATGCGCTATTCGACTCGCTCATTCCGTCGGCTCCCCGCGCTGTTGGCGTCGCGAATGACCTTCGACAGTATTCACGGATCGAGAACTGGGATCTGGGCAAGATTCGATGCCCGACATTGATTATTCAGGGTACGGCGGACAAAGATGTTCCGCCCTCGCACGCTGAGTTCGCTCACGCGAGGATCGTTAACTCGGAGCTGCTGAGCCTGGATGGAGCAGACCACTCCATGTTCTTTAAGAACTATAGGGTTCTTAGCGAATCAATGCGCGCCTTCATCGCACGGCATCAGTAATGTCGCGCGGATTTCCAGACCTGTAGTCTCGGGGAATCTCGCTGTGCGAAGGGCGGAGCGGCTCGTATAACGCGCCGGACGGCATGATCAGGGCGCTCAACGGTTCTGCCGCATGCGCTGTCGGGATGCCCGCAACCATGCCGCCGCGTAGCGGAGGAAAGACGTACTTGGCACCGTGAAACAGGAATTCTTTGAACGCGTCGTGGATGATGCGCGGCCGCTTGGCGTCGAAGTGCAACAATCTTGCGGTCTCGGCGCGCTTGAGTGCGGCGTGCACCTCGGACATGGAGAGCCCCGAGAATTCCGCCAGCTCCGGATAGGTCGTGCCGCGATCGCGGCAAGCAGCCAGCACCAGCAACAGGTAGAGATCCTGCGGCTTGAGAACGGGTTGGCGGCTACTCAGTCGGGACATGGCGCACTACAGTCTTTCTTGTTTCGCGAAATACGAAAGTATTTCTAAATCAGAATGTTGTAAAGCATTTTTGTCAGTGCCGACCTAGAAGACCGGCATTGTCATCTGGCTCGGTGGTACATGTTATTCATTTGCTCTAAATTGGCGGCGAGACAGCGCTGGCCTAAGCCCCAGTGGCCGCATTTCACCGCGTCCTCTCATACCTCCCGGGGTGCACCCTCCCGTCGGGCCGGTTCAACCAATCCCGCCATGAGCCACTCCCGCTCCGTCCTCGCCGGCGGCAGGGTGCGGACGAATCGCCGCGTCTGCTCGGCAAACGTGATCTGTCTCTGGCTTCGGAGCGCTTCGCTAACGGCGAGCCATCCCCGTTCGCGTTCTCGCCGTGTTTCGCGCAGCCGCAGCGTGGCAGGCTCACCGGCTCGGTCCGCCATCCGCAGTGCAACCGCCGCGGCGGTGACTCGTTCGCGCATATAAGTCGACGCCCCGCGCCGCGAGATTGCCCACTACAGACTGCGTCAGCACGGTATCCCAGTCGCGAAAGCCGCTAGATGGCCTGCTTGACGTCGCCCACCCACACCGGCTTCTTGGCCAGCTTCACGAGCGCAAGGAAGAGCGCGAGCTGGATTGGGCTCGTGTCCTAAAATTCATCAACCAGCAGCAGTTCAAGCGCTTGCGCCAATGTCTCGCGCACGGTCGGGTACCTGCGCGTCTCCGGGGCCAAGTTCTCTTGGTCGGTGAAATCAATGGCGCCGAGCTCCATCTTGCGCAGCTTATAAGCCGCTAAAGCTTTGGATGCTAGCCGGAACCGTTCTTCGACAAAATGGCGCAGGTCGGAATGAGGCCCCGGGTGCCGCGCATGCGCGCCGGCAATATGTGCGATGGGCTGCACCGAATCATAGGGCTTCTGTGCAGACGCCTCCTTGGAGGGCAAAAACCGGACGAGCCCGTCAAGGCACCCCATTCTGCTAGCGCCCCCGCCCGGCCCCAGCCAACGGGTACCGTCCGCATTAGAGGGTCCCAGTGACCCTCAACCCGCGACCAAAAGCGCGGACAGCAAGCCTCCACTGCCCCAGACCAGACCAGCGGACCGGTGCATTGGTGGATCATTAGGCCGCAAATCGGGGGGTACTCTGGTGCTCTGGTGCGGGTAACATTCACCTTCAGTACGCAGCCTGAACGAGCCTCATGAGCCCTGACCTGCACCGGCGTGGACGCCTCTATGTGATTGCCGCCCCCTCGGGCACTGGTAAAACCAGCCTCGTCCGGGCGCTGATGGAGCGCTCACCGTCGCTCGCGTTCTCCATCTCCCACACCACGCGCAAGCCGCGTCCCAACGAGATCGATGGGCGGGATTACCATTTCACCGACCGGTCGCGTTTCGAGTCGATGGTGCAGGCCGGCGAATTCCTAGAGCATGCAGAGGTGTTCGACAACCTCTATGGCACCGGCCGGCGCAACGTAGAAGCGGCACTGGCAGCGGGCCGCGACCTGTTGTTGGAAATCGACTGGCAGGGCGCGACGCAGGTGCGCCAACGCCTCCCCGAGGCCATCGATATCTTCATTCTGCCGCCCTCTCGGGCAGCACTGGAACTGCGCCTACGAGGCCGGGCCACCGATTCCGAAGAGGTCATCCAGCGCCGCTTGCGGGACTCGGTCACCGAGCTGTCGCGCTGGCACGAGTTCCGCTACGTCGTCGTCAATGAGCACTTTGACCGGGCCCTGGCTGACTTACAGCACATTGTGGCCGGGGATGCGGCCGCTTTCCGCGCCGATCGCGCCGACGTTGCCGACCTCGCTGCCGGGCTGGTTGCCTGACGGCCAACGACTGCGCATGGCCGTCCCGGCCCGGATTGCGTATACTTCCCGATCCTCCACCGCTTTCTGGAAGACGCCCCCATGGCCCGCATTACGATTGAAGACTGCCTAAAGCAGGGCGTCGAGAACCAGTTTGAGCTCGTCCTGGTCGCTGCCAAGCGCGCTCGGCGCTTGGCCAATGGCGCTGAACCGCTGGTCGACTGGCAAAACGACAAACCTACCGTTGTCGCACTGCGCGAGATCGCTGACGGCAAGGTCAACTCGGCCCTACTGCTGGAAGCCGATCCGGAGCCGGCACCGCCGATGATGGCGGTGGATAGCCCACTCGACCTGCCATCGGACTTCCGCGCCCCACAATTCGGCCTCGGCGACTAATGCCGACTCACTCTCGCCCAGCAGATGCCTAGCGCCTCATCGCTGCTGAACTTTCTGCCGGGCGGGCGGGGATCCATTGGGATCTCCCAATTGCTATCCAAGTTAGAGGTCTACCTGCCCCCCGAGCAGGTCACCCGCGCGCAAGAGGCCTATGAGCTCGCGCGCGAGGCCCACAAAGGCCAGAAACGGATGACCGGGGAAGAGTACATCACGCACCCGGTGGCGGTTGCCGGCATCCTGGCGGACCTGCACCTCGACGGGCCGACGATTTGTGCCGCTCTGCTGCATGACGTCATTGAAGATACGCCTACAGCTAAAGATGAGATTGTCGAGCGTTTTGGGCGCGACGTGGGCGAACTGGTAGACGGCGTCTCCAAGCTCGACAAGGTGCAATTCAAAAGCAGCAAGGAAGCACAGGCTGAATCCTTCCGTAAGATGATCCTTGCGATTACGCGCGACATCCGCGTGATTATGGTGAAGCTCGCGGATCGCACGCATAACATGCGCACCCTAGGCGCCATGCCACCGGCAAAACGCCGCCGCATCGCTTTAGAAACCCTGGAGATCTACGCGCCGATCGCAAATCGTCTGGGCATTCACTCCATCAAGTTAGAACTCGAAGATCTCGGCTTCCATGCTCTCTACCCACTGCGGCACCGCGTCCTCGACCGAGAACTGCGCAGAGCGCGTGGCAATCAGAAGAAATTTCTCCCAAAGATTGTCAGCGGATTGCAGAACGCACTCCAGCGCGACAAGGTCCCAGGTCGGGTCGAATCACGTGAAAAGCATCTTTACAGCATCTATCAAAAGATGCGTCGCAAGCGCATCCCACTCGGGGCCATCATCGATGTCTACGGCATCCGCCTCGTCGTACCAACAGTAGACGATTGCTACCGGGCACTGGGCGTCATCCACGGCGTGTACAAGCCCATGCCGGGCCGCTTCAAAGACTACATCGCCATCCCTCGTGTGAATGGCTACCAGTCGTTACACACTACCCTGTTCGGGCCGAGCGGCGTACCACTCGACGTACAAATTCGTACCGAGGATATGCACCTCATTGCAGAACGTGGCATTGCGGCGCACTGGCAGTACAAAACCGGTGAAGACGCGGGCACAAGCCAGCATGATCACGCACGCGAGTGGCTATCGAGCCTGATGCAAATCCAGGAGGGCGGCAGCCCCGAGGAATTTTACGAAAGCGTAAAGATCGACCTATTCCCAGACAAGGTCTATGTCTTTACGCCACAGGGCGACATTCTTCGACTACCCACAGGCTCCACTTGTGTGGATTTTGCGTACGCAGTACACAGCGAAGTGGGCCGCCGTTGTGTCGCGGCGAAAATTGATCGTCGACTCGTCCCGCTGCGCAGCGAATTGCGCAACGGTCAGACGGTCGAAATCGTCACGGCGAAAGGGGCCACACCCAATCCAGCGTGGACAAACTTTGTGGTCACGGCGAAGGCACGCGCAGCCATTCGGGCTTACCTGAAAACGATGAACCTCTCGGAAGCCATCGATTTGGGGCGTCGTCTCGTCGAACAAGCGCTTAGTGATTTCAAATTACCGCTTAAATCGATCGAAGCCGAGCAAATGGTCGCGGCGGCACAGGAATTGGGCTTTGCGACAGTCGAGGAGTTGTTCGAGCAGGTTGGGCTCGGCGAACGCTTGGCGCCGCTCGTAGCGAGAAGACTGTTACCGCCAGAGTTTGTCGATGCGCCGCGCCCAGTCACACCGTCGACGCCACTGGCCATTTCTGGAACCGAGGGATTGGTTGTTTCCTACGCGCGCTGCTGCTTCCCTATTCCCTATGAGCCGATCATTGCCTTTCTGTCCATCGGCCGGGGTGTTGTGGTGCACAGGACGCATTGCTCTAATCTGGAGAGCTGGCACAAGCAGCCGGAAAAATGGCTGCCCGTTCAGTGGCAACAGAATGTGGACAAGCACACCTTTACGACCGAGCTCAAGGTCCTGGTCCAGAACCGAACCGGCTCGCTCGCCGCTGTAGCGGCAGCCATCGCCGCAACACAGACCAACATCGGCCGCGTTTCGGTTGTCGAGCTGGACGAGGGTACTTCGGCGATCACCTTCGAACTAAAAGTCGTCGATCGCACCCATTTGGCCAATGTCATTAAGGCCGTTCGAAAAATGGCCGAAGTGGAGTCGATCGAACGCTCGTCGGGCTGAGTCCCGTATGCCCATGCCCGCAGTGCGTGCGACAATGCAAGCCTTGCCGCGAACCGTCTGGAGCCCGCTATGTCCCGTACGATCATTTCGACCGAGCACGCCCCCGCGGCGATCGGCACCTATTCCCAAGCCGTCCAGGTGGAGCGCACGGTGTACATTTCAGGCCAGATCCCGCTGGATCCCATCAGCAAGGCCTTGGTTACTGGTGACATGGAAGCGCAAATCCGTCGCGTATTCGAGAATCTAAAAGCCGTTGCTGAAGCGGCTGGTGGCTCGTTGGCCAATGCGGTCCGCGTGACGATTTATCTCACCGACCTGTCGCACTTCGCGCTCGTCAATCAGGTGATGGCCGAGTACTTCACGCAGCCGTACCCGGCGCGAGCCGCCGTGGGTGTTGCCGCGTTGCCACGCGGCGCGGCGATTGAGGCCGACTGCATCCTCTACGTGTGAGCCCGGCGCCGACCCCTCGGAACCGTGGAGTTCTGGCCCAGCCAGAGCTACGGTCGGTCACCACCCTGAAAGGGGTCGGCGATGCTCTCGCGCAGCGTCTGGCCAAACTCGGCGTCGAGACGGTCCAAGATCTGTTGTTCCTATTGCCACTGCGCTATGAAGATCGGACCTGTGTGCTGCCGATCGGCGCGCTGCGAGCCGGGGACCGCGCCGTCGTCGAAGGCGAAGTGCAATTGGCGGAAGTCGTCTTCAAACGACGCCGCCAGATGCTGGTGCGCATCGCCGATGGATCGGGCTTCCTCACACTGCGGTTTTTCTACTTTACCGCCCAGCAGCAGCAACAGTTGCAGCGTGGAGTGCGACTACGCTGCTATGGCGAGGCCCGCAGAGGCACCGTCGGCCTCGAGATTGTGCATCCGGAATACCGTCGCGCCGACAGCGCAGATGTACAGCGTATAGAGGACTCCCTGACCCCCGTCTATCCGATGACGGAGGGCATTCAACAAGGTCGTCTGCGGATCCTCACCGCCCTCGCACTCGGGGAGGCAGAGTCGCAGACGGTGCGCGATTGGTTGCCCGCGACACTGCTGGCCGGGGAGCGACTACCGAGCCTTGCCGAAGCGTTGGTCTACGTGCACAGACCACCACCGGGTGCGGATCTCATCACGCTGACGAGCGGCATGCATCCAAGCCAGCGCCGCTTGGCCTACGAAGAGTTGCTCGCCCACCAATTAAGCCTGCGACTGCTGCGGGAGGAGATTCGCTCGGAGCCAGCCTGGCCACTGACCCACTCGCAACGTTTAGCCGCGCAGTTGCGATCCTCTCTGCCCTTCACGCCCACCGGCGCCCAAGAACGCGCTCTTGCCGAAGTCACCGCAGACCTCGCCAAACCAGAGCCGATGCTGCGCCTGGTCCAAGGGGACGTGGGCTCCGGCAAGACGTTAGTAGCCGCGCTCGCCGCCATGGACGCAGTCGAGGCGGGGTTTCAGGTCGCGCTAATGGCGCCGACCGAATTGCTCGCCGAGCAACATCACCAAAACTTTGAGCGTTGGTTGAAACCGCTGGGACTTCCGGTCGCATTACTGTCAGGGCGACTGACGGGTCGAGCGCGACAGGCGACCCTCGACGCGATCGCCACGGGCAGCGACGTACCCATAGTGATTGGTACCCATGCGCTATTCCAAGAGGGCGTCCGCTTCGGCCGCTTGGCGCTGGTGATCATCGACGAACAGCATCGCTTTGGCGTCGAGCAACGGCGCGCGTTGCGCGACAAGGGCCTCAGCGACGGTCGAGTACCCCACCAACTGATCATGACCGCGACCCCGATCCCGCGCACGCTGGCCATGACGGCCTACGCTGATCTTGACGTATCCGTCATTGATGAACTGCCGCCGGGTCGTACGCCGGTGAAGACCGTTGTGCTCACGGAGACCCGTCGCGATGCAGTGGTGGCCCGGATCGAGGCCGCCTGTCGCGAGGGGCGGCAGGCCTACTGGGTCTGCCCTCTCATCGAGGAGTCCGACGAACTCGATTATCAGGCTGCAGAGGCAACCCATGCGGCCCTCGTGGGGGCACTACCGCATCTGCGCATTGGCCTGGTACACGGACGGCTACCGAGCGCCAAGAAGCAGGGCGTGATGGCCGCCTTCAAGCAACATACATTCGATTTGTTGGTCGCAACCACCGTCATCGAGGTCGGCGTGGACGTACCCAACGCCAGTCTGATGGTGATCGAAAACGCCGAACGGATGGGTCTAGCGCAATTGCATCAGTTGCGCGGTCGGGTCGGGCGTGGTGCCGCTGAATCGACCTGCGTGCTGCTTTACAGAGCGCCCCTTTCACAACTCGCCCGGGCCCGACTGGACGTCATGCGCTCGACGAACGATGGCTTTGAAGTGTCACGCCGGGATCTGGAACTGCGCGGCCCAGGCGAAGTGCTCGGCACACGGCAAACCGGGCTCTTGCAACTCAAGGTTGCCGATCTGAGTCGTGATGCTGATTTGCTGCCGCGGGTACAGGCAGCGGCCGAGGTGATGATTACGCAACATCCCGATAATATAGGCCCGCTGCTCCATCGGTGGATCGGCACGCGGGAACGCTATGGCCGAGTCTAAAAGGGCGAGTCCACCTTGAGTAAATTATCGGCTAGCCACAGCGGATCACTGCTCCCACTGGATCTATGGTCGCGGCTCGACCAGGCGACCGCACAGTTGCCTGCGCGTTGGGCCGGTTGGCTGTCTACGCGGGAGATGCTCACGGATCGGATCAGCCGCGAGGCCGGCGAGCGATCCACCGTGCACTTACTGGAAGAGCACATTGGATTTCTCAGCGCAGAGCAACAAGCGCTGCTCGCCGCCCCCGCGGATAGCAGTTTTCTGCGGCGTATTGAAGTCCGTGCGGGGGGCCGGCCATGGCTGTATGCCGAGACCCTGATTCCAGACCATGTGCTGGAGGCGCATCCGTGGCTGGCAGAACTAAGCGATCGTGCGCTGCCGGAGGTCTTGGCCTGGCGCGATGACGTCGCGCACGGTCCGATTGAGGTGGCCACGCTGCTGGCGGCACACCCACTGGCCGCGCGGGCGCTGGAACGGGTTGGGCACCGGGACGAGGCCGTCTGGGCGCGCCGCAGTTGGGTGGCGATCGGCGGCCTGCGCCTGCTCATTCAAGAGGCCTTCCTGCCGGAACCTAAACGCCGGTGAACGACACCGCACGATCAATGCGCACCACTCTTGGCGACTACGGTCGGTTAATTCGACTGCATCGTCCGGTCGGCACTTGGCTATTGCTTTGGCCAGCCCTGTGGGCGTTGTGGCTGGCCTCCAACGGGCACCCACACGAGCGCGTGTTCGTCGTCTTCGTTTTGGGTGTTTTTCTGACGCGCTCTGCCGGCTGCGCGATCAACGACTGGGCCGACCGCAAGGTGGACTCCCAGGTCAAAAGAACCCTCGATCGTCCCCTTGCGGCCGGTCGGATACAGCCGGCAGAGGCGCTGATCGTTTACGCCATCCTCGCGCTGCTGGCCTTCGCGCTGGTGCTGACCTTGGATCGGCTGACCGTGCTGTGTTCGCTCATCGGCGCTGCCCTGATGGCAGCCTATCCTTTTATGAAACGTTTCTTCCCACTCCCGCAAGCGTGGCTGGGATTGGCATTCGGATGGGCAGTGCCGATGGCTTGGGTCGCCCAAACCGGTTCGGTATCGCGCACCGGTTGGCTGGTGTTCGTGACCAGCATGCTGTGGATCATGGTGTATGACACGCAATACGCCATGGTGGACCGGGACGACGATGTGCGGCTCGGCATGCAATCCTCAGCCATCGCGTTCGGTGATGCCGACCGAATTATATTGGGTGTATTGCAAGCACTCACATTGCTCGGGCTTCTGCTGGTGGGGCGCGAATTACGGCTCGGCGGTTGGTACCACTGGGGACTGGTTGGCGGGACGCTCAGCTTTCTCTACCAGCAACGGCTGATTCGCGAGCGCAGCCGCGAAGGTTGTTTCGCCGCTTTCTTGAACAACCAGTGGTTCGGCTGTTGCGTCTTTCTCGGTATCGCGCTCGATTACTTCTTCCGGACCCCCTGAGGGGCCACATCAGAGCGGATCGAAAGACAGATCGGCAAGCGCGTCGGCCGCCTCACAACAGCGCTGGCGCGCTTCTGCAACGCGAATCTGGGCGGCCAACCAGTGTGGATCATCTGCTGCAACCCGCCCAATCAGCGCGCGGCTACGGGCAAGCGCCTCAAGCAAGCGGCATTGCGCATCCTGACGAATGCGCGCCAGAGAGTGCAGATTCGCGGTTGCTGCATAGAAGTCACGCGTCGGCAGTTCTAGTTCGTAGCCCATACGCGGACGCTACGGGATCCAGATGACTGTCAGCAGACACCCCGATTACGTTTTCGTGACTCTCAGTCTGCATTGAGGGCAGCACGGATCTTATTGGCATGCAACGCCAACTGGTCCGCGTCGGCCAGCGTCCGCGCATGCAACTCGATACCGCCCGGCCCATAGACCGGGATCACGTGGAAGTGCAGATGAAAGACCGTTTGACCCGCCGCACGACCGTTGAACTGCGTGACGATCAGGCCCTTGGCATCGAAAGCCGTCTGCACCGCGCGAGCGATCCGCTGGGTGGTGCGCATTGCCGCCTCGACCGACGCGACGGGCGTATCGAGCAGGTTCTCTCCGGCGATCTTCGGGATGATTAACGTGTGCCCCGGTGATTGTGGCATCAAATCCATGAACGCCAGCGTGTCGGCGTCCTCGTAGACGCGGTGACAGGGGATCTCGCCCCGCAGGATGCGGGCGAATACGTTATTGGGATCGTAGGCCATGATCAGGCTCCGGTCAGAATCCAGGTCAGCGGCGATTGGAGAGGATGCGGTTCATCAACCATAGCGGCTTCTTCATGCGCGGCGTCTCACGCAGCAATGTCTTCATGCCAACGGCCGCCGGCATGGGGCAGGCGGCAGCGCCATTGGCAAGCCACCCGAGGGCGGTCGACAACTTGCCTTCACTCGGATCGCCGAGTGCATGCGTGTAATCGTCCGGCACGTCGCAACCATTCACGGGAACGCCACCGTTCGGGTTGGATGCATTAGCCGGGATGAAGCCATCGGTGTAATCGCCGAAGCCCTGCGCGTTCACCCCTTTGAACTGGATGGAGAAATAGGTGGTCCCACAGTTATCTTCCGGGTAAAACCCATACGGCTTACCACACGTCTGGCCACCCACCAGCACGACGTTGACGCCGATGCCGCGTAGACCATTGATGACAGACTCGCTCGCAGAACACGTGTCGGGACCGACAATGATGACGATTCGGCTCAGCCCCAGTGAAGGCAATTGGGTCCCGGCGCTCAGAGAGAAATTGCCCGATGCAGTCGAGTAGAACGGCGTCGGCGTGATGGTCTGACCCGTAATCGGATCAGTTGTCGGATATTTGTCGTTAAAAGCTAATTTTTCAAAGTACCCGTTTTGGGTTTGATTCGGGCCGGCGATCATATAGGCCAATTCGCTGGCGATATCCAACAGTCCGCCACCGTTGTAACGCAGGTCCAGCACGAGATCGGTCACGTGCGCGTTGGCAAAATTCTGTATCGCTAACGCCAATCCAGACTCTGCGGTGGAGATATGATCGTTGAAGGTCAGGTATCCCACGGGACCGTTTGCGGTCTGGAGCACTTGGGTGTTCTGTACCGGCAATGACGTCACATTGGCGGCCGTCAGCGTGACTACTCGACTCGCCATCGCACCCGGATCCAAGATGGTGAACTGATGACTTTCTCCGACCGTAGTCGGACTCAGACCGGCATTTAACGTATTCACGCTGGCCTGGTCGTTGGCATTGACGAGATCCACCCCATCGATCGCAAGAACCGAAGCGCCGCGGGTCAGATTGACGCCGCTGGCCGGTGAGTTGGCATCGACGTAGCCGACGATGAGTGCGCGAGGCGGCGTGGTGGCCACGAACACCCAATGCGCGCCGTAATCCACGGTGGCGCCGGAGGAGACAAACGAATTCCACTGCGCCGTCGAGTAGGTGAAATGGAACTTGTCTTTGGGCGAGCCGGAGGCCGTCAGCGCGGAGGTCTTGTTCAGCTTGAAATAAGCCGCTGTGGTGGTAGAACTGCTGGGATTCAGGTCCGGTAGTTCGCGGTACCACAGGTAATAGTCGTGCACCCAGGAGCGGATCCAATTGTTCTCCCACGCCACCGAACCTTGCACGTCCGGATAACTGTGGCCGGTGGCCGGGTCAGTGCCCGTGCGGGGGGCCGCGCAATGCGCGGCGAAATGGGTGGTGGCTAAATAGGTGCCGGCCGTATAGGTCGGATCGGTCGATCCACTCCCCCCGCCCGGCCCTACCGGGGTAGACGGGGCACCGCCGCCCCCGCCGCCGCAGCCCGCCAGGGTGCCAAGGAGGAGAAAAGTGCTCAAAATCGACGAACAGTTGAATGCGGTCATTTCGGTCCCACCCTGCAACCTGTCAAACTACGGTCATCTGCGCATGGCCGTTGCGGGTCATTGCAACAGACCGATGTTGAAAGATGAGGATAGGATACCGTGACACGGGGCGATAACGTGCGGAACTCGGGGCCTGAGCAGCAATGCGCCAGCTCAGTGCTGATGATCCGGCCAACCACTTTTTACTCGAATCCGGAGTCGCTCAGCACGAACGCGTTTCAGCGCGCCGTGCAAGCGCCGCGGGTCGACACGTTGGCGGCCGCCTTGGCGGAATTTGATGCCGCAGCCAGTGCGCTCGCGGACGCCGGCATCGACGTGATCGTGGCCGAGGCGGATGCGACCGCCGACGCGCCGGACGCGCTGTTCCCAAACAATTGGTTTTCCACCCATGCCGATGGGCGGATCGCCTTGTATCCGATGTCGGTCCCGAATCGCCGCCAGGAACGTCGCCCAGCGCTACTACAGAGCATCGCGGCGCAGCGCGAACTCGCGATCCATTCGATTGTCGATCTCTCCGTGCTCGAGCACCAGAGCCTATTCGTGGAGGGGACGGGTAGTCTCATCCTGGATCGACCCCACCGACTGGCCTACGCCTGCCGATCGCCCAGAACACAGGACGCCGCGGTAGAGGCCTTCTGCGAGGCCTTCGGGTATCGATCCGTGATTTTCGATGCCCATGACGAAGCCGGTCGCCCGATTTATCACACCAACGTCATCATGTCGGTGGGCTCGGCTTTGGCCGTGCTGGCTAGCGGGCTGATCGCGCCCGGTGCGGGCTTAAGACGCGTCTTTGACGCACTCGAAGCAAGCGGCAAGACGCTGCTCGACCTATCGGCTGAGCAAGTCAATGAATTTGCAGGAAATATTCTATTTTTAGAGGGCAGCGCAGGTCCGGTCGTTGCGATCTCGCGGCGTGCGCTTGCGAGTCTCTCGCGCGCGCAACGTCTCTTGCTGGAGCAACACGCCCGACCGGTGGTCTGCGGTGTCGAGACCATCGAGCTGCTCGGCGGCGGCGGTATCCGCTGCATGCTAGCGGAACTCTTCCTACCCTACGCCTGATTCAACGCTCAAAGCGCCGCGACAAAACGATAGACGAGGTCGTCGACTTCACCCCCGGGCAGGCACGTAGTTCGTCCAAAGCCGCATCCAGCGACTCCGTCGATTCGGCGCCCAGAATGGCAATCAGGTCATAAGAACCGCTGACCGTATACAGCGCGGTCACGGCCGGCATCGCCCGCAACTTTCGCTCCACGCCCTGCTGCTGCGCCGGTTCTACGGCGATCATTGCATGCGCCTGCACCTGCCGGACCCGCGCCTCCGGGCCCAGTTCGACCCGATAGCCGCGGATGACACCGGAACGCTCAAGCCGCTCCAACCGGCTCTGTGCGGTAGAGCGCGCCACGCCGAGGCGCCGTGCCAGTTCTGCAGTCGAGAGGCGCGCATTTTCGCGCAGCAAGGCCAGCAACGCCTCGTCGGATTGCATATTCGTCATATTGATGTATTTATTGTTGAAATTGATAGTAAGAACCGAAGTTTCGTCGAAGTGAACGTTCATTTCAACGAATTATTCTTGGACACTGGCGCTCTTACGATTCACCGAAGGGAATGTCCGTTATGCACAAAATCCTCGTTGCGGGGGCCGGTCATATCGGCTCCATGATCGCCGAGTTATTGGTCAGCACCGGCGACTACCAAGTCACCATCGCCGACCAATCCGCCAGTGCGCTAGCGGCGATTGCCACGCGTCCCGGGCTCGATACGCTAGAGCTGTCGGTGACCGACAGCACCCGACTCCTCGCCGCAATGCAGGGACGGTACGCGGTGATTAGCGCCGCGCCCTACGCCGTCACCGCAGCGATCGCCGAGGCGGCCCATCAAGCCGGGATCCATTACCTCGACTTGACCGAGGACGTGCGTACGACCCAGACGGTGAAGGCCCTCGCGCCGACCGCGACGCGCGCCTTGATTCCGCAATGCGGCCTCGCGCCAGGCTTCATCTCCATCGTCGGCATGGACCTCGCCCGTCGCTTCGAAACCCTCGACACCCTGCGCCTACGCGTCGGTGCGCTGCCACAGTTCCCGTCTAATGCGCTGGGCTATAACCTCACGTGGAGCACCGCTGGGGTCATTAATGAATATTGCCAGCCGTGCGAGGCGATCGTGCAGGGCCGCCTGACCGCGGTGCCGCCCCTTGAAGAACTCGAACACTTTGCACTCAGCGGCGTGCAGTACGAAGCGTTTAACACCTCCGGCGGCCTGGGTACGCTGTGCGAGACCCTCGACGGCAAGGTGCGCAGCCTCAACTACCGCACCATTCGTTATCCCGGCCACCGCGATGTGATGAAACTGCTGTTGCAGGACCTGCGACTCGCCGAGCGCCCCGCCCTACTCACGGATGTGTTGGAAACGGCAATTCCAGGGACGCGTCAGGATGTGGTCGTGATTTTTGCGACGGCCACCGGGCGCCGCGACGGCCGCACTTGGCAAGAATCCTATGCCCACAGTGTCTACCCGCAGGTACTGGCAGGACGCGAATGGACCGCCATTCAAACCACCACCGCCTGTTCGGTCTGCGCCGTGCTGGATCTGCTCGCTGCCGGTCGGCTGCCACAGCAGGGATTTGTGCGCCAGGAAGACATCCGCCTCGATGAATTTCTAGCCAGCCGCTTTGGACGCGCTTACGCTTCGGGCGTAGGTACTTTGGCCGCACAGGCCGCCACACTGAGGGCCGCTTCGTGAATGCACTGGATAGCTTGAAGAGCGTTGGTTTTGATCTCGCCAATCTGCGGGACGGCACTGTCGTCAGTCGTTCCCCAATCGATGGCGCCGTCTTGGGTCACTTGGTCGCCAACGATCGCGCCGGTTATGACCAAACGGTCGATCAGGCCGTTGCGGCCTTTCAGCAGTGGCGCCGCGTGCCTGCACCCCGTCGCGGTGAACTGGTCCGCCTGTTTGGTGAAGCCGTGCGCCGGCACAAACCCGCGCTGGCTGAACTGATCACGCTGGAAGTCGGCAAGATCACCAGCGAGGCGGCTGGTGAGGTGCAGGAAGTAATCGACATCTGTGATTTCGCGGTCGGCCTTTCGCGCCAACTGTACGGTCTGACCATCGCTTCCGAGCGTCCCGGTCACCACATGCAGGAGCGTTGGCATCCACTCGGTCCGGTCGGCATCATCACGGCCTTCAACTTTCCGATGGCGGTGTGGTCTTGGAATGCTGCGCTGGCGCTGATCTGTGGCAACAGCGTGCTCTGGAAGCCCTCGGAGAAAACACCGATGACCGCGCGCGCACTCGCCGCGCTGCTAGACGACGTCATCCGCACCTTCCCGGAGGCCCCAGCGCAACTCTCCAGCGTCCTGCAGGGCGGCCGTGAGGTCGGCGAATGGCTGGCGACGGATGCACGTCTCCCGCTCGTATCGGCCACCGGCAGCACCCGCATGGGGCGCGACGTCGCCGTCAAGGTCGCCGGACGCTTCGGTCGCAGTCTGCTCGAACTGGGCGGCAACAACGCCATGATTGTCGCGCCCACTGCCCACGAAGATCTCGCCGTACGGGCCATCACCTTCGCTGCAGCCGGCACTGCTGGACAGCGCTGCACCACGGCACGTCGGCTGTATATCCATAGCTCACGCTACGAGACGATCGTCGCCCGGCTGAAACGCGCCTACGCCACGCTGCCGGTGGGTGACCCACGGGCCGCAGGCACGCTCGTCGGTCCGCTGATCGACGTGGCCGCGTTCGACGGCATGCAGGCGGCATTAGAGGGGGCACGACGTGCCGGTGGCCACGTGCATGGCGGCGAGCGCGTCGACATCGCTGGGCTCGCGGGCCACTACGTCCGACCGGCTCTCGTGGAACTACCGGCACCGTGCGAAATCTCCGACCGAGAAACCTTCGCACCCATCCTGTATATCTTCCGCTACGACCGCATCGAGGACGCGATCAACGGCAACAATGCGGTCATGCAGGGACTCTCCTCCAGCTTGATCACCCGCGACCTGATGGAATCGGAATTGTTCCTGTCCGCCGAAGGCAGCGACTGTGGCATCGCGAACATCAATATCGGCCCGAGTGGGGCTGAGATCGGTGGCGCCTTCGGTGGCGAAAAAGAAACCGGCGGCGGGCGTGAATCCGGGTCGGATGCGTGGAAGGCGTACATGCGCCGCCAGACGCAGACGGTCAATTACTCCGGCACCCTGCCGCTCGCGCAGGGCGTGAAATTCGACGTCGAGTAAGGACGAAGCGCGGTTGGGGATTCAGATAATCCCCAACCGCCCAGTTTAGTCTTCTGCCCGCGCGCCGCTTCTGGCATGGTCACGTCATGAACGCTATTGCACCCGTCCTACGCGTCGCTGTTATTCCGGTGACACCCTTCCAGCAGAACTGCTCCCTGGTTTGGGAAGCCGCGAGCGGTCGCGGCGTGATTATCGATCCCGGTGGTGAAGTCGACCGCTTGCTCGCCAGAGCACAGCAAGAGGGCGTGACGGTCGAGCGCATTCTGATCACCCATGCGCATGTCGATCATGCCGCGGCCACCAGCGCACTGCAGCGCCGTCTGGGCGTGCCTATCGAAGGCCCTCATCCAGGTGACCAATTTTGGATCGATCTGCTGCAGAAGTCCGCTGATGAGTACGGCTTCTCGTGCGAAGGGCCCTTCGTACCCTCCCGCTGGCTGCACGATGGCGACACCGTCTTGATCGGTGAGCAGATTTTAGACGTCGTGCATTGCCCAGGCCATACTCCCGGCCATGTGGTCTTCGTCCACCGGGCGAGCCGTTTCGCAATCGTCGGCGACGTCCTATTCCAAGGCTCCATCGGCCGCACCGACTTCCCCGGTGGCAATCATTCCGATCTCATCCACTCGATTCGCGAGAAATTGTTCCCATACGGTGACGACGTGACATTCTTGCCAGGACACGGACCGACGTCGACCTTTGGCGCGGAGCGCCGTTCTAATCCCTACGTCTCCGACGCCGCAGTCCGTCGCACTTAGGGCGATGATGCTACAGTCGCGCGAGCAATGGCGACGCGTAGTGGTCGACTAACAGCGCCCCAAAAAGGTAGCCGAGATACGCGATCGACCACCAAAAGGTGCGCATTGGTCGAGCAAGATCGGCATCGCCGTCCCGATAAAGGCGCCACACATGCCAAAGAAAAATCGCGTCTAGCACCAACGCGATCGCGCCATAGACCAGACCCGACATGCCAGTGAGCACCGGCAGAATCGTGACGATCGTGAGAATCAACGTATACAGCACGATATGTAAGCGGGTCAGTGCGACGCCATACACAACTGGCAGCATCGGCATGCCGATCTTTGCGTATTCCTCGCGCCGTGCAATGGCGAGCGCCCAGAAGTGCGGCGGCGTCCATGCAAAAACGATCAGAAACAAAAGCAACGCATTGGCGTGGACATCGTTTGTCACGGTGGTCCAACCGAGTACCGGCGGCATAGCGCCGGCGGCACCACCGATCACGATGTTCTGTGGCGTCGCTCGCTTCAGCCAAAGTGTATAAACAATCGCATAACCGATCAGCGACGCAAACGTCAGCAGGGCCGTCAACGCGTTGACCCAACAGGTCAATAACAGCATCGACGAGGCGCCGAGCACGAGTGAGAAGAGGACGGCACGCAACTCGTCCATTTTGCCCTCAGGCAGGGGACGGTGCCGAGTGCGCGCCATTTCGCTGTCGATACGTTGGTCGATCACATGATTCACCACCGCAGCGGATGAAGCGGCGAGCCAAATGCCCAGCGAGCCTAACAACAGCGCGCGCAGCGGCGGCACACCGGGTACAGCGAGGAACATACCGACGAGCGCAGTAAACACGATCAGCAGTACGACCCGAGGCTTGGTCAACTCGAGATAGTCGCGCCAAGCCGGCAAGATCCTCTGCGGATTGGCAATAGGGGTATCGGAAGTCATCGGTAGATCGCCTCGAAGCGGCTATTCAGCGGGCCGGCAACACGGGGCAGGTTATCACGCCACTCCATCACGGGCCGGCCACAAGCGGCGCAGCACCAGCAACGTGGCGCACAGCAACAGTACCGCCCCCGCGTTGTGAGACGTCCCCAACCACAATGGAAAGCCCTGCCAAATCAAATTCATACCGATCACCCACTGCAAGGTCACGGTACCGATCAAGGCCATCCCCGCGGCACGTACCTTGGATGAACGCGCCCGGATTATCGTCAGCAGACCTGTCAACAAGAGCAGCAGGCCGACCATCACCGCACCTATGCGGTGCGTGTAGTGAATGGCAGTACGCGCCGCCAGCGACAATACGCCCCCCTCATAATCCTTCCCTGCCTCATGGCTAAAGCGGAAGGCCTCGGTGAAATCGGTCGCTGGGTGGTAGCTGCCCTGGCACGTGGGGAAGTCCGGGCACGCCACAGCGGCATAGTTAGTGCTGGTCCAACCACCGAGAAACAGTTGTGCCAACAAAGCGGCGAAGGCCAACAATGCCAACGGGCGAATCGACCGTTCTGCGGCCGTCGGACTGCGTGACTCGGGGGTCAACGACAGCCACCACAGTAGTGACAGAGTCGTCAGGCCACCCAGCAGATGGGCCGTCACCACGAGCGGGGTCAACAATAGCGTGACCGTGTAGGCCCCCAGCGCACCTTGGGCGCCGATCACCCACGGCAGCAACCATGGTATGGCGGTTGGCTGGCGCGGATTACGGCGATAGCGCCACGCGTAGACCGCAAGCCCTAGGACGACGAGGCCAAGCGTGGTCGCAATATAACGGTGCACCATTTCGTGCAGCGCTTTCTGGTAGTCAAAGGGCCTAGCGGCATAGGGCGCCTTCGCGACATCAACCTGCGCAACGACCTGTGCCGGATGCACATGCCCGTAGCAGCCCGGCCAATCCGGACACCCGAGACCGGCATTCGTCAGACGTACCCAAGCGCCCACAATCACCACAATGGCGGCTAGCAAAGCGCCAAAGCGCGCCCAGCGACGGAAAGATACGAGGGAATCAACGGTCATCACGGCTAATCCACCTCGAGCGGCCCTAGGGCGGGCCGTCGCGAGTGTCGCGGATTTCAGCGCCTTGCGCTATCCCGCCACACGCTTCTGGGCTTGGGCGGCCGCGAGTAGGCCGACCGCCACACGACTGATGGGGCTGAGACCCGGATCGTCAGACCCGATCTCAACGATCTGCTTGCACATGCGCGGAGCCCACATGCGCTTGAGATGAGACAGCGTCTCATTGGCTGCAATATCCGGGGCCGAACCCGTACCGTAGAACTCAGCGATCTGATTGACCATCCGAACGAGCATTTCAGCGTGCATGGAAGACCCCTTGCAACTCAGAGCGTCTCGCGCGCGACTTCGCGACGGGAGGGTAGCCGGGACTCGCGGTTCTCACGGAACCGGAGCTGCCAATCGAGTGGCTTACTGACCTTCACCACCTGCACCGCAGTAACTTTGTACTCGGGGCAATTCGTCGCCCAGTCCGAGTTGTCGGTCGTAATGACGTTCGCGCCCGACTCCGGAAAATGGAAGGTCGTATAGATAACGCCCGGTTGCACACGATCGGTGACATCGGCACGCAAGACCGTCTCGCCGGCACGACTTACGATACCAATCCAATCACCGTGGGCGATACCGCGGACCTCCGCGTCGTGTGGATGAATCTCGACGGTGTCTTCGGAATGCCAGACGTTGTTCTGGGTGCGCCGCGTCTGGGCGCCCACATTGTATTGCGAGAGGACGCGGCCAGTCGTCAACAAGAGTGGGAATCGCCCGTTCACTCGCTCAGGCGTTGCCACGTATTCCGTCACGAAGAACTTACCCTTGCCACGCACGAACGACCCGATATGCATCGTCGGAGTGCCTTCGGGCGCCTCGGCATTGCACGGCCACTGAATGCTGCCCTGCTGCTCGAGCTTCTCGTAGGTCACGCCATGGAAGGTCGGCGTCAGGCGCGCGATCTCGTCCATGATTTCAGAGGGGTGCTGATAGTTCATGGGGTAGCCAAGCGCATTGGAAAGACGCTGCGTGATTTCCCAATCAGCGAGCCCCGCAATCGGCTCCATCACCTTACGAACCGGCGAAATGCGCCGTTCTGCATTCGTGAACGTGCCGTCCTTCTCCAGGAAGGACGAACCAGGCAGCAGCACGTGCGCAAACTTTGCGGTCTCACACATGAAAATGTCTTGCACAACGACGCATTCCAGCGCGCTCAATGCAGCGACGACATGCAGCGTGTTGGGATCCGACTGTGCGAGATCCTCGCCTTGAATATACATGCCCTTGAAACTGCCATCGAGCGCAGCCTCAAACATATTCGGAATGCGCAGCCCCGGCTCATCCGACAATTCAACGCCCCAAGCGCCTTCGAATAGATGACGGGTCGAATCATCCGAGACGTGACGATAACCGGGGAACTCATGCGGGAACGAGCCCATGTCGCAGGAGCCCTGGACATTGTTTTGTCCGCGCAGTGGATTGACGCCAACGCCTTCGCGACCCAGATTACCAGTTGCCATCGCAAGATTTGCGATACCCAGAACCGTAGTGCTGCCTTGGCTGTGTTCGGTGACGCCAAGACCGTAGTAAATCGAGCCATTTTTGGCCGCCGCATACAACCGTGCAGCGCCGCGCACCGTAGCCGCCGGCACGCCAGTGACTTCTTCCGTGGCCTCTGGGGAATGACGAGGGTCTGCGACCCACGAGCGCCACTTGTCGAAGGCCTCTTTTTCGCATCGCTGACTGACGTACTCTTCTTTGACCAGGCCCTCGGTCACGATCACATGCGCCAGTGCGCTGATGATGGCTACGTTGGTACCAGGTCGCAGTTGCAAGTGGTAGGCCGCTTCGATGTGCGGTGTGCGGACCAGTGCGATTTCACGCGGATCAATCACGATCAGTTGCGCGCCGGCACGCAGCGCGCGCTTGAGGTGCGAGGCAAAAACCGGGTGTCCGTCAGTCGGATTGGCGCCCATCACGATCGCAACGTCAGACTTCATCACTGACATGAACGTCTGCGTACCCGCGGATTCACCGAGAGTCTGCTTCAGGCCGAAACCTGTGGGTGAATGGCAAACGCGCGCACAAGTGTCGACGTTGTTGTTGCCGAAAGCCGCACGAATCAACTTCTGAACGAGGTAGACCTCTTCGTTGGTGCAACGTGAGGAGGTGATACCACCCACCGCATCGCGGCCATACTTCGCCTGAATGCGACGGAACTCATTCGCCGAGTGCTGAATCGCCTCATCCCAACTGACTTCACGCCATGGATCGGTGATCTTGGCGCGAATCATTGGCGCTTTGATACGATCCGGGTGCGTTGCATAACCGTAGGCGAAACGGCCCTTCACGCACGCATGCCCATTGTTCGCATGACCATCGCGGTTTGGCACCATGCGCGAGACCTGCCCATCGATGACCTCCGCCTTCAGCGAGCAGCCAACGCCACAGTAGGCGCAGGTGGTGGTCACTGATTTCTCGGCAGGGCGCGCCAAGGCAGCAATCGATTTTTCGGACAATGCAGCGGTTGGGCATGCTTCTACGCAAGCACCACAAGACACACACTCAGAATCGATGAACAACTCTGCTGCTGACGCGCTCACTTGCGAGGCGAGACCGCGACCCGAAATCGTCAAGGCCAGTGTGCCCTGCGTCTCATCACAGGCGCGCACGCAGCGCGAGCAAGCAATGCACAGCGCGGGGTCGAAACTGAAGTAAGGATTCGAGTTGTCCGTCATCAAGGCCTGCACGCGCGCCTTGGACTCGTGGGTAATGCGCTCGGAGCAGCGCCCATCCTTGGCAAAGACGTTCTCCGTTACACCATGCAACTTCGCCATGTCCTGTAATTCGCAGTGACCGTCCGCAGGGCAGCCTGCGCAGTCGAGCGGATGCTCGGAGACGTAGAGCTCGACCACACCGCGGCGTAATTGCGCGAGCTTGTCGCTCTGCGTACGGATCTTCATGCCATCGGCAACGAGCGTGGTGCACGAAGCCGGATAACCGCGACGGCCTTCAATTTCGACCAGACACAACCGGCAGGAGCCAAAGGCCTTGAGGCTGTCGGTGGCACACAATTTCGGGATGCTCGTGCCGGCCAAGGCAGCCGCGCGCATAACCGACGTGCCCTCGGGTACTTCTAGTGGCGTACCGTCGATTTCAACGGTGACCCGCACCTGCGAGTCCGAGGGCGGAGTGCCGTAATCGTGATGGTCTATGGCGTACATCGGGGTGTTCCTCGTCGTCGCTTATCAGTGCTGGCTTCGTGGTTCGAATTCGTGAGGAAAGTGCTTCATGGCGCTCTGCACCGGGAAGGGTGTCATGCCACCCAAACCGCAGAGCGAACCATGGATCAGCGTCTCACAGAGTTCACCAAGCAGCACTTTTTGGCGTTCTGGCTCATGCCCAGCCAGTAGGTTGTCGATTACATGAGCGCCGCGCGTAGAACCGATTCGACAGGGCGTGCACTTGCCGCAAGACTCATACGCACAGAATTCAAAGGCGTAGCGCGCCAACGCAGCCATATCGGCCGTGTCGTCAAAGGCGACAATCCCACCGTGTCCGACCAGCGCGCCGACGGCTGCAAAGGCCTCATAGTCGAGTGGCGTATCGAACTGAGATTCGGGCAGATAAGCACCAAGAGGCCCACCCACTTGCACGGCCTTGATCGGGCGGCCACTGGCCGAACCGCCACCGTAGTCGTACAAAATTTCACGCAACGTCACGCCGAAGGCGCGCTCGACCAGCCCGCCGCGCTTGAGATTGCCCGCCAACTGCAACGCGATCGTGCCACGGGAGCGGCCCATGCCGAAGTCGCGGTAGTAGGTCGGACCCTTTTCAAGAATGAGCGGCACCGCGGCCAACGACATCACGTTGTTCACAATGGTCGGTTTACCGAAGAGTCCTTCGATAGCGGGTAGTGGCGGTCGAACCCGCACCTCGCCCCGCTTGCCTTCGAGGCTCTGCAGCATGGAGGTCTCTTCGCCACAGATGTAAGCGCCGGCGGCGACGCGCACGTCGAGCTCGAAACGCTTGCCGCTACCGCAGACACTCTCGCCCAGGTAACCAGCCGATTTTGCGGCAGCGATGGCCGTGCGCAGTGCTGCGATCGATTCGGGGTATTCCACGCGGCAGTAAATAAAGCCCTGCGTTGCGCCGACGGCGACACCGGCAATGGTCATGCCCTCGATCAGCGTGAACGGGTCACCTTCCATGACCAAGCGATCCGCAAAAGTGCCCGAGTCACCTTCATCTGCATTACAGGTTACGTATTTTTGGGTTACCGGCTGATCGAGAACCGTCTTCCACTTAATGCCCGTTGGAAACGCAGCACCACCCCGACCGCGCAGGCCAGAGTCAGCCACGGCCTGCACAATGGCGGCGCCGGTCATGCTCAGTGCGTTACGTAAGCCCGCGTAGCCGCCGTGTGCCAGGTAGTCCGTCAGCGATGCCGGATCGATGATGCCGATATGACGGAACGTCAGTCGCTGCTGCGACTTGAGGTAGGGATGCTCCTCAACGAGGCCAATAGCCAGCGGGTGGGCGCCACCGTCACTCATGCCGGCAGCGATCAAACCACCCACGTCGGCAGCACCGACGGGGCCGTAGCCGCAACGACCGGCGGGGGTATCCACCTCGACCAGCGGCTCCAGCCAGAACAGGCCACGAGAGCCGGTACGAATGACCTCGATGCCCTGCTGCGCGAACGCGGCAGCGACTTCGTCGGCACCCAGCGAGACCGCGGTCGAATCTTTAGGCACGTACACGCGGGTCACAGCGCATTCTCCTGATGGGCGAGCAGCGCATCAAAGCGTTCTGGGGTCACGTGACTGTAGAGCCGGCCGTCTATCCGAACCGCAGGGCCCGTCGCACAATTGCCCATGCAAAACACCATCTCGAGGCTGGTGCTGCCATCGGCCGTGGTCTCGTGATAGTCGATGCCCAGTTTTTCGCGGGCGTGCCGCTCCAACGATTGGCATCCGCGCGCCTGGCAGGCCTCTGCACGACAAATCTGGACCGTACGCGCACCGGGCTTATGGGTGCGGAAGTAGTGATAGAAGGTCACCACGCCAAACACCTCCGCCCGCGACAGATTCAATCCGTCGGCGATTTGACGTACCGCCTGCTCAGGGATGTAGCCGAGCGCATCCTGTACGGCATGCAGGACGACAATAAGCGGCCCGGGTTCATGTCCGTGGCGAGCAATCGCGGCCGCAACGGCCTGCGACTCGGCAGTGGGTTCAACGCTGGTCACTATTCGACCCCTCATTCGGCATAACGGTGGGCCGCGTAGACAATCCTACGTGGACCCATCAGAACCCCCAAGCATAGCCAAATCCGCCGATTGGCCATGACAGAAGGCGACATAGACCCTACACAAAAACGATAGATCACCGGCGTAATTGGTGATTTCTGAAGGGATTTAGGGGGCTAGCCGATATGCGAGAGCCGCAGTAACTTGGCGAGGTCCTTGATCAAGCCCCCTCGGTCGGTGCCGGGCGCGAAGCGCAGCACCAAATTGCCCAGGGGATCGACCACATAAACCAAAGCGCTACCCGGCAGCGCGCCGTCGGCGGGTGGGAAGGCACTGAGCAATGCGCGACCGGCCGCCGTATCCACGTACGCGACCGTAAGATCAGGGTCTGCCGAGCCGAGTTCAGCATCGGTGCAGCAGGGCGGCAGGCCCAAGACCACGCGCTGTACGCGGCCGCGCTCCTGGTCCATTGCTAGACGCACTTTCTTCAATTCTATCAAGTCGTTACGACAACCTACGCCGCAATGATCGCCAGCAAAGTAAACCATCGTCCAACGATGACGCAGGAAGCCCTCGGCAACAGGCGCGCCGGACGGCGTGACCAGTCCGAGCGAGGGCAACTGGCGGGGCGGTTGCACCAGATCGCCATAATTGACGGTGTGCGTGGGGACCAGATGGTGGCCGTAGTACATCCAGAAGGCCAACCCGACGGGTGCCAAAAACAACGCCGCCAAGCAGAGCAAGACCAAGCGGCCACGGCGGCGATCGGTTCGAGGGACCACAGAATTCATGCACGGCTCCCGATTCGCTTCAGGTTCAGAACGAAGTAGAGGACCAGTATGGTCGCAGCAAGGCCATACCACTGCACGGCATAGCCAAAATGACGCTCTGGCGCCATGCCCCCGGGCCGCCAGTCCCGCGCGTACCCATCGGGCGCATCCGCATCCAGCAGGATGATGCGCGGGTCCACGGCTTGACCATAGATCCGCTGCACGGTGGCTATATCCGGGTAAGACAATCGACGCGGCCAGCCCTCCCCATCCGCGGCTGCCAGCCGGAGGCCCGCTCGGGGTAAGGCGTCGAGGCGTCCCGCCACCGTACGCCGCGCATCCGAAACCGTAACCACCGGCCATTGGTCCCGCCGGGGCGGCGCGCGCAGCCAACCCCGATCGACCAGGACCGTGCCCTGCGCCGTATGCAAGGGCGTCAGCACACGGTAGCCCACCACGCCATCCTTGATCATGTTATCGAGGAGAATCTGCCGCTCGGCGTCATAGCGCCCTGCGAGTTGGACACGCGCATACCGTGCTTGGCCTTGGTTTGTCTGATAGGGCACCGCCGGCCCATCGCCACGAGCAAATGCACGAAACAGCGCCTCCTTTTCCAAACCGCGCTGGACCTGCCAAGTCCCGAGTCCGGCCAACACCAGGAGGCCGAAGGCTGCCATGACGGTCGGCCACAATCGCACAGAGAACGTGAACCGGCCCACTTATAATGACCCCGTCATCGGAGGATCTATCGTGGCTTGGTTCAAAACTGTCGTCATCCTATTGTTGCTCGCCATACTGTTCAGCCTCGGCAACGCTATTTTCCACCTTACCGGTGGCAAAGGCGACCCGGGCAAAACCGTTCGCGCACTGACTTGGCGTATCGGCCTGTCCATCGCCCTGCTACTGGTGCTGCTACTTGCCGCCCATCAAGGCTGGATTACACCGCATGGCATCGGCCACTGAGGCCGCGCCTACGTCCGTCAGAGGCTGAGCTGGCCTCTCAGGCACGCCGGCCGCTAGCGCGGTGATGGCTCTTCGGTATCCAACGACCGGCGCCGCCAAGGCCCAGTGCCCCGGCGTACCCACGTTACTAACGCACCGTTGCCGGTGACCGAGCGAGCACGGCCACCAACGCCGTATGCGCTGCAAGCAACCTACATCCAGTAAACGAAGATGTAGAGGCCCAACCATACAACGTCAACGAAGTGCCAATACCAGGCCACCGCCTCAAACGCGAAGTGGCGTTCGGGCGTGAAGTGCCCGCTCATCACGCGCAGCCAGATCACCAGCAGCATGATGGCGCCAATGGTGACGTGCAGACCATGAAACCCGGTCAGCATAAAAAAGGTCGAACCGTAAATACCCGTACCGAGTGTCAGTCCCAGTTCGGTATACGCGTGGTGGTATTCCGAGCCTTGGAAGTACACGAAAATAAAGCCCAAGATAAAGGTCGCTGCGAGCGACAACTTCAGAACGCCACGCTTCCCGGCACGCAAGGCGTGGTGCGCGATCGTGATGGTCACGCCCGAACTCAACAGCAGCAACGTGTTCAGTAACGGCACGCCGAGCGCTGGGATCGTCTCGAAGGTGCTGCTGTCGCCCTTGGGGCCCAAGGCCTGCGGGCCGTTGGTCGGCCAGCCGCCACCAAATTGCGGCCACAGCAGGTCACCCGCCAGATGTTTGGCGCCCGTCCCCGAGAGCCACGGTAGGGCCAGTTCACGGACGTAGAACAGTGCGCCGAAGAACGCCGCGAAAAACATGACTTCCGAGAAGATGAACCAACGCATCGCCATACGGAAGGATTGATCAACGCCTAGGTTGTAGGTACCGGCCTGATTTTCGTTAACGACAGTGCGAAACCAAAAGAACAGCAAAGCAAACAGCAGCAAAAAGCCGGCCCCAAGTACCGATGAACCCATAGGGCTTCCGTCAACGGTTAGTGCCGCGCCTGCCATCAGCACAAACAGGGAAACAGACCCCAGCAAGGGCCACGGGCTCGAGTGCGGTATGTAGTACTTGTCGTTGGAGTGTGCGTTCGCCATGGTCATTCCTGCTTAAATCAGGTGTAGGGTGTCAGTGGTATCAACGATTCGCCGCCGTCTGCGACGGCAAATCAAAAAATGAATAAGACAGCGTGATTCGATCGACGTCCGCCGGCAACTCCCGATCCACGATGAAGCGGATGAGCAACTCTCGGGATTCGTCCGTCGCAAACTTCTGCGGTTCAAAACAGAAGCACTGCGTCTTCTTGAAGTAATGCGCGATGCTCTGCGGCGCAATGCTAGGCACAGCCTGCGCGACTACCGCATGTCCAGTCAGGTTCTTGGCGTGAAACGTGGCTTCATACAATTTCCCCGGATGCACCTTCAGGGTATTGGCAGTGGGCGCAAACTCCCATTCGCCCGCATGCGCCACAGTGCCGATGAACTCGATGGTCACGACCCTAGCCGCGTCCGGCTGCTCGATGACCGAGGCCTGTGCGGTTTGGGTGCCATACCACCGATTGCCTGTCTCCCACACTTTGCACAGCACGCTATACAGTGGCACGAGCGCGAAGCCGAACGCGAAACTGCCTGCCGTAAACAGCAACAAGCGCCCAATGAGCGCGCGATGTCTGCGCGGCGCTGCCATGTCAGCCTTTCGCGCGCCAGATCGACATCGCGATAAACGCCGCGTAAACGCCTGCCGCGAGCAAGAACAACGCAAGCGTTAGGCGTCGGTTGCGCGCGCGTACATCCGAGGCTGGCATCTGCTTCGTCACAGGCTTACTCAATGCACTTCTGGGGGAGTGTCAAAAGAGTGGTAAGGCGCCGGCGAGGGCACCGTCCACTCCAGTCCATGAGACAGACCATCCCACACCTTGTCCGTCGCTTTCGCGCCACCGCGGACGCACTGCCAAATCAGGATGACAAACAGAATCTGCGAGAAGCCAAACACGAACCCGCCCACGGAGGACACCATATTCCAGTCCGTGAACTGCGTGCTGTAGTCCGGGATACGGCGCGGCATTCCGGCGAGGCCAAGGAAGTGCTGCGGGAAGAACAGGACATTCACCGAAACCGTGGACACCCAGAAGTGCCAGTTGGCGAGCCGCATGTTGTACATGTGGCCGGTCCACTTCGGCAACCAGTAATAGACCGCGGCCATGATGGCGAATACAGCGCCCGGCACGAGCACGTAGTGAAAGTGCGCGACCACGAAGTACGTGTCCTGATACTGGAAGTCAGCAGGCGCGATAGCCAGCATGAGGCCTGAGAAGCCACCGATCGTGAACAGGAACAGGAAAGCCAGAGCGAACAGCATCGGCGGCTCGAAGGTCATCGAACCCTTCCACATGGTGGCGGTCCAGTTAAAGACCTTAACGCCAGTTGGAATCGCGATGAGCATTGTGCTCAGCATGAAGAACATTTCGCCGGCGAGCGGCATTCCCACCGTAAACATGTGGTGCGCCCACACGATGAATGATAGGAAGGCGATGGATGCGGTCGCATAGACCATCGCGTCATAGCCAAACAATGGCTTGCGCGCGAAGGTCGGGATGATCTCGGACACGATGCCGAAGGCCGGTAGAATCAGAATGTAGACCTCGGGATGCCCGAAGAACCAGAAGATGTGCTGGAACATCACCGGGTCGCCGCCACCGGCCGGGTTGAAAAAGCTGGTGCCAAAATAGTGGTCTGTCAGCAGCATGGTGACAGCGCCCGCCAGCACCGGCATCACCGCGATGAGCAGGTACGCGGTAATCAACCAGGTCCAACAGAACAGAGGCAACTTCAGCAGTGTCATGCCGGGCGCGCGCATGTTCATGATGGTCACGATCACGTTGATCGCACCCATGATCGAGGAAGCGCCCATCATATGAATCGCGAAGATCGTCAATGGGAAGCTATCACCGGCCTGCAGCGACAGCGGCGGATACAGCGTCCAGCCACCGGCAGGACCACCACCGGCCGTGAAGAAGGACGACAGCAGCAGCGTGAATGCGAACGGCAGGATCCAGAAACTGTAGTTATTCATGCGCGGCAGCGCCATATCCGGCGCGCCGATCTGCAACGGGATCATCCAGTTCGCAAGACCCACGAACGCGGGCATCACCGCACCGAAGATCATGACCAGCGCATGGCTTGTTAGCAGCGAATTGTAGAAACCCGGATCAAAAAACTGCAGTCCTGGCTTGTACAGTTCAGCGCGAATGGCCAAAGCCATCGCACCACCGATGAAGAACATCAGCAGGGCGAACAGCAAGTACAGCGTACCGATGTCTTTGTGGTTGGTCGCAAACAGCCAGCGGCCGATACCCGACGGCTTGTGGTCGTGGTCATGGTCGTGGGCGGCGTGAGTATCAGCGTGTGCCATGGTCTCGAACTCCTCGAATCCGTTCAGCGCGCCGCCGCGGCGGAAGCCGCGGGAGCATTCGTCGTAGCAGTGGTAGCGGTAGGCGCTGCGCCTTCGGCGGCGGCCTTCGCTGCCGCCTGTTGGTCCGCGACCCACCGTGCAAAGTCTTCTTTGGACACGACGTTCACCACGATCGGCATGAAGCCGTGATCACGGCCACACAGTTCCGTGCACTGACCAGTGTAGTGGCCGATTTTCTCGGACTTAAACCAAGCCTCGTTGATGAACCCAGGAATCGCGTCTTTCTTGACCGCAAAATCAGGGACCCACCACGAGTGAATGACGTCGTTCGCGGTCAGCAGCAGGCGGACTTTGGTATCAACCGGCACCACCACCTCGTGGTCCACCTCGAGCAGATAGTCCTTGACGGTGTTTGGATCAATGCCGGAGTGCAATTGCCGCGCGTAATTCGATTCCGCGCCCAGGCTCGAGTAAAACGAGATTCCCTTGCCGAGATACTCGTACTGCCATTTCCACTGGTAGCCCGTAATCTTGATGGAGAGTTCCGCATTGCGCGTATCGTCCATACGGACCAGCGTCTTGGCTGCGGGAACCGCCATGCCCACCAGGATCAAGACGGGAATGGTCGTCCAAATCACTTCCACGATCGTCGAGTGCAACATCGTGGTATCAGCAACGGCGCCCTTGGACTTCCGGAAGGCAATGATCGAGTAGATCATCGCGCCGAACACGGCCACCGCGATGGCGACGCAGATCCAGAATACGATCATATGCAGGCTATGCACTTCGCGCGCGATCTGGGTGACGCCGACAGGCATGTTGTAACTACTGTCATACGCGACCGCAGGCGCGGCGCCGAGCAGCACGCCTAGCGCGCTCAACACTTTTCGGTTCAACATCGAGGCCTCTTCACGCTGTCGTCTAATGCTGTGAATATTACCGCGGCCCGAGCGAGCGGTCGCCTCGCGCCAAGCCGGTCCCCAAAACAGCAGCAACGACCGAAGCCGCTACCGGTACGCCGACGCCCTACCCGCAAGCGGATAGCGCCTATTTCGCTAGCCCAGTCGCCACTCCTTACGGAAACGACTAGAGACCCCCCGCGGGGGCGGCGCAGTGTACCCGTCGGCCAGTGTCGTGAAAACACCATTCGATCGGTATTGCGTTTTACGAAACACAAAAGCGCCGGCAGCCCGCACCGGGGCCAAAGCACTGCCTCCCACCCCGAGGAGGAAGCGCCCATCGCAAGGAGGGATCGGACGTCCGGCTCTAGACCCTCAGGCACACAGGTAGTGGCTGTGTTCTGAAAACATTTTTCTCAGATTATCGACACTAATCGCGCCACTTTTCGCGATTAACGCTGCATATTCTGTCGGATGCAAGGATCTGCTGATCTGTGCTTGACCTGGCACAGACGACGTCATGGGACGCACCGCAACCCTCAGCGACGGCGTAAGCGCGTCAAGGGCACCACCACTTCGTGGCCACCAGCAGTAGCACGGGTCGCGTCGCCATCGGGGCACCATGCTTGGCCATAAACCAACTCACAGGTCACCGGAATCCGTCCGTCCGCGCCGCGCGCCGCCTCGAACGCGGCCGTAGCTGCCGCCCACCGGCGCGCACCGGTCAAACTAGACCGTCCATGGGTCGGCGGACTGGCGCCGGCCGCGCGCAAGTCTCGGCAGACATCTGCCAAAGACTCGTAGGTGACGGTCAGCCGATCGGCATCGAGGACGGGCGCGACGAACCCAGCGCTCGTGAGTGCGTCTCCGATATCCAAAAAATCAGGAAATTCATTCACGTGCGATTGATTATCGACGCTAGCAAAGGCGTGGCGCAGCTCCCGTAAGGTCACCGCACCCACCGTGGTAAAGGCAAAGTAGCCGCGCGGCTGAAGGACCCGCCGTACCTCTGCAAATAACGCTGCGGGGGTCGTCAAGAAAGGCAACAAAAACCCTGCAACGACGAGGTCCACACTGGCATCTGCAAAGGGCAGGGCGGTCGCGTCGGCCCGGACACACTCGAAGCGGCGCCACCAACCTCGGGCACGGACGGCGCTCGCCAACATGGCTTCAGAACTATCGACGAGCACGACCGACGACTGACGGTAGCGCTGGGCGAGAGCGCGCGCGCCGAGGCCCGGCCCGCCGCCCAGATCCAGTACTTTGGCTGGCTTTAATTGCATCGGTTCTAGCCTGCGCAGCAATTCTGCACGCGCTTGTGCTTGCAGAAAGGCGCCCTGTGCAAACCCTAGTGCAGCCCGGCGTAGACGCCGTTCACCCGCATGCAATCCCCGTTGCAACAGATCACTCATGCCGTCAAAAACTCCTGAATCTTGGACTCGACCGCGGCGCGTTACGACAGGAACGATGCAGGAGCCGCGGTGGGAACGAGATACAACTGCGCGGCCGTAATGCAGTTGGCCAAGGCGCCAACCCGTAATCGTGAAGTCCGCGACGTAGCTTACCGCGTCGGTATGGTGTGCAAGGCCGATCGCAGCGGGTTGCCTGCGAAGTGCTGCCGCCACAGCGGCCCTGCGAGGTCTGCATCGATTATTCCTGGTGCGCGGAGTGCGGCGAAACTCCCAGAGCGGCGCTCCCGTCGCAGTCGCACAGGTGAACGAGGATGAACGAGCCACAAAAATCCCGCAAGAGACCTTACGTGCCACCGGTACGAACCCGCCAGGTCAACATAGCCTTCGATTCCACCGAACTTCGCGGCCTGACCGGTGCCCAGGGGATGAAGGTGGTGATGCAGCTATCCCAAGTCTTGACACTGGCAGCGGGCGTCGCACGCAGGGAGTGCGACTGACTTGCCGGCTTGCTACGGTCAGTCATTGCTTGGGATTGGCCCCAGTCGCCAACTGAGGAAATCGGGTGGCCCCGAACTCAGGAAATTCTGCAGGAGCCACTGTCTGGTGCTCCTCCCGCCGCTCCGACGCGCGCTATCCTTAGCCTTGCACGGACGAGGTGTGCTGCGCTGGCGCGTGTCGGGGTCCTGCGCTTCCGTTGACGCAAGCACTAATGACCACCCGGCCTCGTTGCGACAAGGCCTCGACCTCAGAACACTCCAATGAAATACACGAGTAGCGTTGTCCGGCGCAGGCAAAGCTCGACCGTTACGCCGCGTAGTTGCCGGTTACCTTAGGCTACGCTTTGCACGCGCGAGATGCCTCGTCAAGTGCTCTGAAGGACTCGAGGGAAAGACGGCTCATGCCTCTGTGTTGCGCCTCCCGCATTTAGCACGAACTGGCCGATGACCAACATAACGACACCCGCCCCGACCACCATTCGTGCGATGGCGAGTTTGTGATCGGAAGTAGCAGAGTAGCCCATTGACCTCATCAATGGGCTACGCGAGCGTATAAAGCTCACCCGCTTTATTAGTATGTTGCAACCGGATACATGAAGGATGAAATCGCGTACATACCAGAAAAGGCCACCGCTTCCGTTTGGCTAGGAACTTTCCCGTTAACTAGTTCATAAATCATGACCGGAAGTGCGAGCATAGTGATCATGCTCATCGTCCCGCGGATGAAATTTATAGAAGCGGCATACTGGTCATAGCCGCTCAACTGCCCATTAAAGAGCGCGACTGTATTAATAAAGCCGAAGCTATTTGCAGTAGCACCGCCGGATTTTGCCACTGCCAAGATCAGATTGCCTTCCGGGCTCTTCAACAGAAAATCCGTCATCGTCGCGACCTGCGACGTACTCATGTTAGCGCCCGCCCTGGTTGCCGCACTATTGGCAAGATCCGCAAAGAATTGCTGCGTGGTGGTGGAGGTCAACGAATCGTATAGGGATGGAGACGCTGCCTTGGAGCTTTGGGTTCCCGCCGTGCCGTGAAGCATGTCATCTGCGATCTCAGAGATATCCAAGTCGCTAAAGCTAAAGCTACCAAATGACGAACCTCGCTCTGCTACCAGTGTTGCGTCCGACGCGAGCTCTTCTGCGAATATGGCCAAATCCGTTGCGCTTTTGTGTACGACGCCCATCAGGCCGGCATAGACGCTCGGTGGTACTGCTGCTGCGGCAGTCATGGCTACCGAAAAAGTTTGGTTAATAGTCACGTTATCGCAGGCTGCCTTTGACTTTGCAATTCCAGCCCCACAGGCAATCATGCCGGCGCCTGATGGCGAGGTTAGACCTCTAGACCAACACACACCGGCAACAAAACCCCAACCATCCGGACATGGCGTATAGCAGGACAACGCCTGCAAGTTGTACCCAGGGCTGCAGCTATACTTCTGTGCAACACCCACGCCAATGGGTTGGATATCAGTAATCACACACATATTAGTGGTGGTGCAGTCACACGAAGTAGTAACAATCGGGGTGCAATTAGTAACAATCGGATCGCACGTAGTGCCCCCCCCTGAACACGACGTGCAGACACCCGTTTTACATGCCTTCGTCGTACATTTTGCTGTAGTAGTATGACAAGCTCCGCCACTCGTGCTGCAAGCGCCGCCAGTCGTGCACAAGCCGCACGCGGTCACATTGGAGCAGCTGGTGCTATCGCAACTCAAAGCGCCGTCCCATGTATGGCCCGCGCTACAAGGCGAGTAGCACATGCCCGCCACCAACATCGTTTTCGAGGCGTCGGCATTGGAGGGGCAGCCTTGGCCGGTGGGTGGCGCCCCAAGCGTAGACATCTGGGATGCGGTCCAAAAGAAATCGCCAGCGTACAGGGTGTTACCTGCAAAGGCATCCGTGACCAAACCGGCCTGGAAGATAACTGCGCATATTATTCCAGCCCATCTTTTCGAGTTGCTGTTCATTGCCTCTCCTCAGGAGTTCGTTTTAAGAACGGTGCCGCAAGAAACTGCATAACGCACGGGTGTTTAGCAACGCCCGCGGCCGTAAAGCAGTGACTCCTAAAAATTCTAGGGAAGGTCTGCACAACCCCCGCCGTAGCGTGAGTTGAGTGTTGAAAATTCAGACGATGAAAACAGGCATCTGTTTCCAACAAATTTCGGGGCATATTGCTCGTGATTTACAACCTTTTCGGACCGTTCACGGGCATCTGTCCGGATTGCAGGCGTCATGCCTGCACCCTGTTCAAAACTCGGTTTCTGGCCATCCACAAATTGCTCAGCGCAAACAGCGTCACCAGTTGCACCGTGTTTTTGGCCAGTCCCTTGTAGCGAACTTTGGTAAATCCGAATTGGCACTTGATGACCCTAAACGGATGCTCCACCTTGGCGCGTACGCTGGCCTTGATTCTCTCGGCCTTGTCCAGCATTTG
>Ga0194048_10000005_pt1 | contig 136506 bp, 196 predicted proteins | sample JunL225m_MetaG_FD_161685 | JGI IMG/M metagenome (GOLD analysis project Ga0194048, IMG submission 161685) | Anoxic zone freshwater microbial communities from boreal shield lake in IISD Experimental Lakes Area, Ontario, Canada - Jun2016-L222-5m | ecosystem: Environmental > Aquatic > Freshwater...
ACGGCAAGCTCACAGGCGGTTGCAGTTTCTGCAAGCATGGGTTGACTGACAACCGTAGCCTGGCAGTGGGGTATGGCCCGGTTTGTGCTAAGAACTTTGGCTTGGTGTGGGGTTAATATTTTGGTTGCCCAATAAATCCATTTGCCGTATAATATACACATAAACTAGCGAAACGGAGAAATAAATGAAGACACCACAAGTCCCGGCATTACAAGGAATGACCCCAATGGGTTTTAAAGACACCCGTCCGCAATTTGATCGCGAACGTCATGGTTCGTTGTATGACCGCGGTAGTGCAGATTCCTGGTATAGCCGTAATGCAGATCCGCATTGGTATCCGGAAGGCTCTTACAATGGTGATCCGGTGCTGGAACTGACTCCCGAAGAATGCAACGAATATCTAGCAGGCTACGAGGACAATGAAAAGTCCGGTGGAAAAAAGGATTGGCAATAATGTTGGCTATTAAAGAAATTACTGTATGGAAGGGCATTTCGCGTCAGCCCAACCATACGTATTTAATGGACGGCGACAAGATAATTGCCTACAAGCAATGGCACACTGGTGAGCCTATTTACTCTAAAACACCCTTGCGAATGGATAAACGATATCGCAAGTTTGTAGAAGTAGAAGTGTCCCAATTTAAAAATATACCTCAGGTTGCAAGCAATACCAAAACTGTGCAAGGCAGTAAGGGTAACGTATATACAGTGGACTTGGATGCAGGCTCGTGTTCGTGTCCGGGATTTTCATTTCGCGGTAAATGTAAACACGTTGAGGTCTAGCATGAAAAATAACATAATTGATTTTGATGAAGCAGTAAGCAATTTACGTTATATGGGATTGGTGATACCACCGCATACGCAAGAATGCTTGGAAAATTATTATATACGTGGCTACGAGCCAGGTGGGTTTGTTTCGGCAATGCTGGCACGTGATTACGACCGTGCTATAACTATTGCCGATCAAGCCAACCGACAGATGTTTTGGGCCATTGCAACATGGATCAAGGAAAATTCTCCCGAAGGTAGCTATGGCGATTACGCTACTATAACTGATTGGTGTTGCGATAAAAACCAACGCAGAACATTGTTTGCTGATTCTGCTGAGGAAAAGTTTATGTGGCAAAAACTAAAGGACAAAGCATGAGGACAAGTGAATTTCGACGATGGGTCCACGAGATATGGCGCCGCAATTGTGACGAACATGACGAAGTAAACGAAAACCGATATACGCAAAAACAGTATTTTCAAATGTACAAGTATTGGTTAAAACGAGAATTTCAATTTCAAAGGACAAAATGAGCGAGCACCATAAGTGTAACGTATGCAGTTGTGATTACACCGACGACGAAGGCGGAATGGAAGGATATTTTGGTATGCTTCCTGTAACATTTTGCCCAACTTGTTTTAGCTGTATGTGTGACATGGCCGCACAATTTTTAACCGCAGACGACTTAAAGGAAAAACAAGATGCCTAATTGGTGCCAAAATACATTAGTACTCAAACACGAAGACCCGGTGATGATTAAGCGGGCTGAAGACTCGTTTGCCAAAGGTGCATTTCTAAACGAATTTATTCCAGTGCCCAAGAGCCTACATATTGTAGCAGGCCGCGTGGGTGATCCTGATGAGCAGAAGAAGCTCGACGAACAGGAAGAACTCAACCGTGAAATATACGGCTATGCCAATTGGTATGACTACTGCGTCAACGAGTGGGGAACCAAATGGGACATTGGCCATAGTGATGGCATCAATGATGTTAAAACAAATGAAATTGTATTTTATTTTGATTCTGCTTGGTCTCCTCCGACTATCGCTTACGAAAAGCTGATAGACCTAGGGTTCACTGTAGAAGCAACCTATTACGAAGGCGGAATGTCGTTTTGTGGTACGTTTGATATGAACGGTGATCAATATTACGACCTATCGGATCTAAATGCCACGGAAGTTGCTAGTACTATACCTAGTGAGTTAGATATGTCATATGGTATTAGTGAGCAAATGGCCGAAATGGAACGCGAGGCTGAAGATGATGTTACTGCATGGTACAAAGATGGCGTAGAAGAAGTGGGACTTGAACCCCATGTGATCAAAAAAGACAATGGTTGACCATTAATTTAAATGGTAACACGGAGATCGATAATGAAAACTAAAGAACCTATAATCCATCAGGACTACTTTGGACATGAACTTCGGAACGGTGACTTCGTTGTATTTTACGGTTGGAAAACCTTCCAAGTCGGACAAGTGCAAAAGTGTACTCCCAAGTTGGTATTAGTAAAGGGATTTGATCGCCGTATCTCAACAGATCCGTTCCGTAAGTATGGTCACGAATGTCTCAAAGTTGATGAGCAAGAAGTTACTATGTATCTGCTGAAGAAGACACACAAAAGATAGTTGACCATTAAATCAAATGGTGCTATAATAGTTGTATTGTATAGTTAATAAGGAACACAAATGAACAAGCCGTGGGAAGTGATTGCTGAGCTAGAACTGGATAATAGTCGCTTGGTTAAAGAAGCTATCATCCGTAGGGAAAGCGAAGCTGGAAATTTAGAATTGTTCCGCGGATTTCGTGCGGCATACGATGCTATGGTTACATTTGGTGTTAAGAAAGTTGAAGAGAAAAAAGGTGATGGTAAGGGTATTAGTTCCGATGCCTTTTGGAAAGTGGCCGAGGAACTTAGCAATCGGACTATCACAGGCAATGCCGCAATTACTGCCATAAACTTTTTGCGTATGAACGCAAAAGAGCAAGAATGGAACCAGTGGTATCGACGTATCCTTATCAAAGATATGCGTTGTGGTACTAGCGATAGCACCATTAACAAACATGCCGCGGAACATTTCCATGTGCCTGTTTTTGAATGCCAACTTGCACATGATGGTGCCAAACACGAAAGCAAAGTGTCTGGTAAAAAGATCATTGAAGTCAAGTTGGATGGTGTACGTGTTATCACAATTGTATACCCAAGTGGGCAAGTTGATCAGTACAGCCGTAATGGTAAAGAGCTTGTTAATTTTGAGCACGTTAAAAAGCAGATTGCTAAACATGCGATCTTTTTTAAAGTGCCAATGGTGCTTGACGGTGAAATTATGAGCGCAAACTTTCAAGATCTAATGCGCCAAGTGCATCGTAAAAGCGATGTTAAGGCCAATGATGCTGTATTGAACTTGTTTGATATGTTGCCCCTTAGTGAATTCCAAGAGGGCAAGAGTAAACTGAATCAAAGTCAACGTAGTCAACAATTGGCATCTTGGTTTGCGCCAATTGCAGATCATATGCCCAATGTTAGTGTATTGGGACAAGAAATTGTTGATTTGGATACTGAGGCTGGCAAGGCTCGTTTTAAAGAGATCAATACCACAGCGATTGCAGGTGGATACGAAGGCATTATGATTAAAGACCTTGGTGCTGTATACGAGTGTAAACGTAGCACCGCATGGCTTAAACAGAAACCCTTTATTGAGGTTTCATTGACTGTAGTAGGCACCGAAGAGGGCACTGGTAAGAATGTTGGCAAGCTCGGTGCATTAATTGTAGAGGGTATAGATGATGGTAAACTTATTAGGACCAATGTCGGTTCGGGACTCACTGACGTTGATCGGGATAGCTTCTGGAGTAGCAGGACTAGCCTTGCTGGTAAAGTTGTCGAAGTTAGGGCTGACGCGGTTACGCAAAATCAAGACGGATCGTACAGTTTGAGGTTTCCGCGTTTTAAATGTTTTCGTGGTTTTGCTATAGGAGAGAAAATTTGATAGATTGTTTGATTTTAGGAGATAGTATTGCTGTAGGGACTCATCGGTTCAAACAAGAGTGTGTGGCCTATGCCACTGGTGGACTTAATAGTAAGCAATGGTTTGATCGTAATGTGGGCAAGAGCCCGTATATCGCCAAGACTGTTATTATTAGTTTAGGAACAAACGACCATCAGTATATTAAAACCGAAAGTGAATTGCGTACACTAAGGGCATTGACTAAAGGTGATCGCATTTACTGGATATTGCCCGCTATCAAGCCAGACATCCAAAACATTGTACGCAAAGTAGCACAAGAGAATGGCGACGTAGTATTGCCCATTACAAGTTTACAAGCAGACAAGATACATCCAAGTTGGGCCGGGTACAAACAAATTGCAAAGGAAACGCAGTGATAGCACTAGGTATTGACATAAGTTATCCGTACAGCGATCGGTGGGCTAATGTATATGCCATTGGTGGGGCCTTAACTGAAAACAAGAGTTGGGAGTTTCAACTTATGAAAACCAACACTATTGTTCAACTGAATATTAATGTTACCTCTGCACAAGATCATGCAGGACTTAAAGTAGAAGTAGGATTCTTAGGATACACCGCAGAGTTTAACTTGCACGATAATAGACATTGGGATTACGAAAACAAACACTGGCAGTAGTATACAAAGACGAAGACTAATATAAAGGAATTAATATGTCATACGATCCAAAAGCAATAAAAATTGGTAAAGCAACAAAGACAATGGCGGCTAATATTCTTGACGCCCACGAGCGCGGCGCTTTCATCCGTATGTTTGTACGTGTAGCGGAAAATGAAGCAATGGGACGTTCAAGCCGTAATCAAGCGGGTAGTAAGGGCAATAAAGGCAACATCAAAGGCACACCACCTGCGGCAGAATAATGGGACAGGTATTTAGACAAGCAGAGCAGTATCTAGATCAGCTTGGGTATGATGGGGAGTTCATTGAAATAGGTACTAGTCGCAACGGCGATGATGGTAGTACCAAAACTTTGGCCGAATGGGCTACTCGGTTAGGTACTACCCTTACTACTATAGATGTGGATCCTGTAAATTGTCAGTTCGTGCAAAATTTGCACATACTGAATTGCACAATACTGAACGCCAAAGGCGAAGACTATTTGTATACTCGTAACTATAGCCTATGCCCAATTAATTTCCTATATTTAGATAATTTTGATTGGGACTGGCATCCAGAAAAGACCGAAGACTTTATCCTGGAACAGCAGGTTAGATACCAACAATTAGGTTTGGCCATGAACAATGTTAATAGCCAACGTGCCCATTTAGCGCAAATGATTTATGCATTGCCACACATGGCTGATGTATGTTTAGTAGTATGTGATGATACATGGTTTAATAAATGGTGGGGACACTATTCGGGTAAATCGGGGGCAGTAATTCCGTTCCTGATGGACAAAGGATTCGATATACTGTACACAGAAGAACAGCCAGTGTATGGGACAATATTAGGTCGCGGAATAAAGACATAATTAGTATAATACAATTTTACAAAGCGAGAACACAATGGAACAAACTCAAGAATCATTTTTAGGGTTACTTACTACACCGGAAGAAAGAAACAAGTGGCTCACAAATTTGCTGTGGGAACACGACTGCGAGGTTACTTTTACCAAGGTAGATGGAAGTGTGCGAACCATGCCTTGCACCCTTAGAAAGGAAGCAATGCCAGCCCGAGAGGCAAGTACCTTACACGAAACACGACTGTACAAGCCCGAGACTATCCGAGTCTATTGTTTGGATAAGAATGAATGGCGCAGTTTCCGTGTAATGAACGTAACTGATGTTAAAGTACTATAATGGTTAACTCTAAAATAGATCCAAGCATCTTTGAACCCAAGATTGAAAAGACATCAGATTCGTCATGGTCTATTTCGTTAGAAGAAGATCCAGAAACTGGAGAACTAGTTTTGCCACTACCCGACGAATTACTTGCCCTCCAAGGATGGGAAGTTGGCGACGAGCTAACTTGGGAATTTAACAAAGACGGAACAGCAGTAATAACAAAAAAATCCCCTTAATCCAATAACTTTTAGATAATAAAAAAGCCCACTTATGCGTGGGCTTTTTCATATGCTTGGAGAGCTAACTGTCTAGCTAACCATAATCTAAATTTTACATAGTCTGATAATTCAATATCTTCGTGAACTATCTTACCAAACTCGCCAGATTTTCGATTACGTCCAAATGTGACTTCATCGTCTAAGATGAAGTCATCATTATCATCATCTAGACCATACTTACTTAGCGGCTGGAGTAGCGGCTTTTGCGTCTGCTTTAGGTGCGTCTTTCTTAGCAGGTTCGCTTTTTGCAGGCTTTTTGTCGTCTTTCTTAACTTCAGCTTTAGCGGCTGGAGCCGTAGCAGGAGCAGCCTTGTCAGCAGCCTTAGGTGCGTCAGCGGCAATAGCGGATAATGCAAACATGGATGCTACGATTAAAAATAATGATTTCATGATATTTCCTTTTAGGTTATACACAATTCTCACTGTGTAATATAATAACGCATAGACCACGAAATCAGTTGACACAAATCCAAAATAAATGTAAAATGAATATATGTCTAAACCAAATAACTTAGAATCGGTTCTTGCTACTGCACAATGGATTTCGGATAAAGTTCAAGGTGATATGGTATATGCACAACACCTGTATGCGGCACTATGCAATAACGATTTTCAACAGAATGATATGTGGCCCATATTAAAAAACGAAATATGGAGTTGCTCATGGCGACATGCTGGTAGTATCGTGGCTGGCCTAGAAGGCCAAGGAGATTACATGAACTGGTATTGTAGTGGTATAAAACTAGATCCGTTGAGCCAAGATGAATTTGATGCACTATCAGAGGAAAATAAGGCCCATTACAAGAAAACAAGCTCGTATGTTAGCGAAGGTGTAGTGACCGACGAAATAAGAGAAGACTTATTTAAACTAGGTTGGAACGTTGTGTCGGATCCCGATGATTCTACAATTTAATGCAAACAGAATGGTTAAATTAGTCGTTGCAATTACAAAATAATTCGTGCATAATACTGAAATGCTGTAAGAACAGCGTATTAACTAAAGGAGACATAATGTCTATTTCCGTAAAACTAAAGAAGTTTGATTTGAAAACTAAGCAGGGTAAGTTGTTTCAAGCGTTGGTATTGAACCGCGAGACTTTGAGCCCAGCTCAAATTAGCAAGCGTTTTGGTATTAAGAACCCAACTGCTACTATTAGCGACATCCGTCAACGTGGTTATGCCATTTATGGTAACCAACGTGTTGCTGGTAATGGCGTTAAAGTTACTGAATATCGCCACGGTGAAGCTAGCCGTCGCATGGTTGCTATTGCTTACAAAGCAATCGCAGCTGGTTTGGTCTAATTCTAGACCAATTTGACTTGAATTAATTCTACATTCAAGCCACCCAAAAAGCCCACTTTGGTGGGCTTTTTCATGACTCAGAATAAATATTTAATGCATCGTAGAATCTTTAATTTAGAGTTCGACATCAGAAGTACGGATTGGCTTATTGATAAGATCCGTCACCAAGAGATTTACGCTCAAAATCTGTATGCCGCATTGTGCAACAACGAATATGTACCTAAAGATGTATGGGGCATCCTGAAAAATATACATTGGGACTGTAGCTGGCGCTATGCCGCTGGTATTGTGGCTGATATCCGTGAGCGCGAAGACTATCTAACTTTGTATTGCTCTGGGACTAAATTTAAAGGTACAGATTTCTTTGGTTTTGTTGAAGAAAGTTATGTAACCGAAGAAGTTGAAACGGATTTTAATAACATCGGATGGTTATTGCAGACCAGAAGATTCGTTGACTTGCCATAGTAATATTTGTTATACTGTTGTATGGCAATTAATACATTACCAACTAACACCAACATTCCGTTATATACCACCGCCGGCCCCATCTCTCCGTATATCTTTAATACCACCGGAGTCAACAGCATTTCAACAGGTTTCGCCGGAGATACCAAAATACATATTAATGGGAAAGATGCTGATCTTGTAATAAACGGAAAGAGCTTTAACGAAACTATGGCCAAGATTGAAGACCGCCTCGGCATCCTTTTTCCCAATCCAGAACTTGAAAAAGAATTTGACGAACTACGCCAAGCCGGTGAACACTATAGACAACTTGAAAAGAAATTTTTAGAGCAAAAAAAGGTATTTGATATACTAAAAAATACTGACAAATAATTCACTTACATGTTATAATTGTATATGACATATCTAACAGTAAACTGTACAAACAAAGATCCAATAGAAATAGCCAATTGGTGCGACAAACAATTTGGTTCAACTAACTGGAGTTGGCAAACACAATGGCCCAGTAAATATTGGATTTTTTATCTACCTAACACTAAAGCAGAAACTTTATTTCAACTAAGATGGCGATAACGATCGAAGTACCATGGGAAAATCCCTACAATAAAAAGGAAGCGTGGAACGAGCTACTGGCGTGGACTGTGGAAGTATTTGGTCTCCCAGGTGACCGTGTACAATTTCATCCAACAGAACATTGGATGCGTTTTACATTCGATGATGAAAACGATGCATTAATATTTCAGTTAAAAACAGCTGGACGTAGGATGTCGGATCAAGATCTCACTGTTGACTTAATGAGCCGGTCGTTGCGGATATAATGGCGCAGATAAAAACCGTGTTACATTCTTTTACTATGGGAGATGTTGAAGACCCATATTTGTATGCGGCTTTTCCTATTAGCAAATGGCAAGAAACAGAACAGGGTAAGTGGGCCAAGGAACACATAGTTGGTGAAGGAGAGTTTGTTTGTATTCCGGACCCAATGAGTTATGGATTCCGGGTTATAATAACAGGTGTATTTGAAGAAAAAGATCTAACCTATTATAAGTTGAAATGGCAATGAAGATTAGAAAAATTGATTCAAGAAATGAACTGTTTGGTGATTTCAAATGGCAAATAAAAATGGATGTCAAATCGTTTCTAGACGTCAGGGATTGGTGTTATACTACATGGGGGCCAGCAGTAGAATATCAATGGTGGAATACCTTTGGAAAAGAAAAAGGTTGTGATAATTGGTCATTTGATACATTCCAAATTGAAAGATTTAAAATACGTACAGCTAAAATATACCTTAAAGATGATGCCGAGTTAAGTATGTTTCATTTAAAATGGAATTAATAATGACCGATGATGAACTAATCGAAGAGATTAAAGGTATCCAACGTATCGTGATCAATACGGTACATGGAGGCTTTGGCCTAAGTGAGCAAGCATCACGATTGTTTGCACAACGGACTGGTATTACTTATGACCATGCTTGGGCTGATAATCTAATTGCTCGAGATGATCCGGTACTTGTTGCCGTAGTGCGTGAATTAGGGGCAGATGCGGATACTCGTTACGCTGAACTTAAGATAGTAGAAGTCCCGTATGGTGTAGACTGGCAGATAGAAGAATACGATGGCGTAGAATGGGTTGCGGAGAAACATAGAATATGGCGATGAAAAACATATTTGTGATTACTGCACAGCACAAAAGGCGCCCAAAGTATATAGTAACATGGCCGGGATACGGTTCATTACGGAAACCTAGTTCTATCTATATATTATTAAACTGGATAAGCAATACCAAAGCATTTAACATTGTTCTTGGTAATCAGAACAATCAACTAACACTCAACGATTTGCTATACGTGTCCTCTACTAAAGAACTAATAACCAATTATATCATGGAACGACTAATAATTGTTAACTATGTAATATTTGATTTGTTAACCGATGCAGAAACATTTATTGATTGTGCAGAAAAAGATATTGTTTGGCGTATTCTAACAAAAGAACATACCACAACCATTGGTGATTTATTGGGGCCATAACTATGATTTATAAAGGACCACAAGGACCATGGATGCCATATTTTACTCGGAAGCCACGTAAAATTAAAGGTAAATGGTACTGGCTTACTACTGTATATCGTAGAGAACGCAATCCAATAGTTTGGCCGCATCAAGGATATGAGTTTGGTGACGGTTTTGATCTGCTGAAAGATGCATGAAAAAAGTAGAAATGTGGCCACCACCAGACCAGTGGACTGAAGTCATTATAAAATGGGACGAAGTATTACAGCATCCATACATACCAATTAGAAAACTGTTAGATTGGGTTGATACTGCCCCGGGTGGTGAATACCATTTAAGTGGATACAAAGCTACAGAGGGATTTTCATTTCGGTTTAAGCGTGATCGAGACGCTGTACTATTTCGGTTATATTGGTCCTGACACAATATTCAATGGATGCTATAATATACATACTTAATTAAATAAAGGTTTATCATGATTACTATGAAAGAATGGATGGAATTAGTAGACTATAAAATTACCGAAGGCGGTGATTATGGTTGGTCGTGTTACGGCCCTAATAGCTACAGCTTAGATAGTTGGAACGGTGTTCACGGAGAAGGTGGCTATAGTTTTAATATTGTGTTCAGCACAAAGAGCCAAAAGGTCTACGAAGTTAGTATGTGTGACTACACTAACAACCGTGCCTATCGTATGATCAATCCAGACTATGTTAAAAAACATGCCAAAGAAGCCAAAGCTCGAGACGTCAACTTAAACGAAGCGTGGGAAGATATTGACTATGTTAATTTAGACGTGGAAGCCGATTGGATTGAAAAAGCCAAAGCAATTGCATCTGGTCAACCATACGATACTCGTGTGCAGATAGAGGTTAATTTTTCGGACGACGAGATGGCGCGGTATATGAAATTAGCGCACGAGCGTGATATGACTTTTAACGACTTTGTTGAAGAAGCATTGCGTCATGCTATTGAGTCGCCCGATCAATTGGAATTTAACAAGCCGTGATAAATGATTACGTTATCAAAGTACGAGTGGATTCCGTTACAGCAAAGGTTGGTTGAAGAACACGGCTTGTCTGTAATGAACATAAGTTGGGTGTGTCGTAGAGAATTAGGATTTACAATAAGGTACCATAGACAGTCGGAAACTATAACATGCCTAGATTTTTATGATGATGCCAAGGAAACATTTTTTAGGATAAAATATCTATGATATCTAAGTTGGAATACGGAGAATTTAAAAAACACTATGTCTGGGTATTATTACAGGCTCCGGATTACCGACTTGGTCAAGCATTCCTTAATTACTTTCCTAAGGTAAGCAAGTTAATGTTAGCTCGTGAGAAAGGCATGCAAGACGAGTTTCAACTGTTTAATGAAAGAGATCCAAAAAAAGCACAAGAAATTATAAATCAATTCTTATTTGACCATTAATACCATTCAATGCTATAATAGCATATAAATTGGATTAAATACATATATTATTAAGGAAGCACAATGGCACAGCACGGTAACTATTGGAGTTGTACACCGTTCGCAGATTGGGTTCGCGGCACTAAAAAGATCAGTGCCGGCACCAGCGAACAGTGGGATGATTGGACAACTGCCGCACAGATGAAACACAACTTTCGTTACTGGGTGGCAGAAGAAGGACTCGGACATCTACAAGATTTTGTTACATGGCCTGTAAGGAAAATATATGATATCAAGTACTACATTAACAACCGTTGGGTTAGTCGCACTCATAGTCTTACCGCTCATGCCCGCGATATTAAACCTGGCAACTGGCAGGATGTGGGGAACCGCTTTTTGCCTTGCTTATTCAATGAGCTGGTTGATTTTGTTGAGGTGGAGTTAGCCTGGTGGCACATTGCCTGGGATGAAGAAGCCCGTAAGAAATTTAAATCACCTTGGTATGCTACAGGATGGTTCCGTTGGCGCACATGGCGCAGTCCCGAAGCCGGGCTGGCTAATCTAGAATGGCAACGGCAGCTTCGTTGGACAGAAGATGAAGTTGGTAAGGACTTTAAAGGTCTAGGCGAGCTTACCCAACAAGCAGTCAAAGCACAGGAGATCCTGGACTTGTATACTTGGTGGACTCAAACTTATCGTAATCGTCCAGATGCTTATGATGCCAGTGGTTGGTCTGCTTACTGCGAGACAAGCCGTATAGCCAACGGTGGAAAACTAAGTTGGAGTGGTGACAAGAGTCCCGAACTTAAAAACATGAGCACCAAGGCGCATAAGCTACTGCAAAAGATTGAAGCGGCTTATGAAAAAGAAGATGAAGCCATGATGATCCGTCTTATCAAAGTCAGACATGGGTTGTGGACGTAACAGTAACTGAGAACAAAATGCACATTAATTTAATTAGCGACATACATTTAGAATTTGCAGATCTTACATTGCCCGGTGGCGATGTATTGATTCTATCTGGTGATGCTTGCGAGGCAAAAAACTTTAAAAAAGGCATGTATAATAAAGACATGGTTTTGCTTGAACACGAGCGCGACGATCGTCGCCCCGATAGGTTTAACAGGTTCTTGGAAGAGGAATGTTCTAAGTATGCCCACGTGATATATGTTATGGGAAACCACGAACACTACGGGTTCCAATATCAAAAGACGTATGCTCATATTAAAGAACAGTTGCCTCCTAACATGCATCTGCTGGAAAATGAAACCTACGAATTAGAGGACGTAACCTTTGTGGGTGCCACATTGTGGACTGATATGAACAAAAACGATAATCTTACAATTTTCCATATGAAGTCTGCCATGAATGATTATCGCCAAGTTACCATGTTTAACGAAGCAAAGAATACCTATCATCGGCTAACACCAGAACGCACAGTAGCAGACCATTACAAGTCACGTAACTATATCCGCGAGACTGTGGAAGCAAACCCCACAGGTAAAGTTGTAGTGGTGACGCACCATGCACCTAGCAAGGCCAGTATTAAGCCATGGTATCAAGACGATCATTTAATGAATGGTGCTTATAGTTCAGACCTGAGTGAGTTTATTTTAGATAACCCACAGATCAAAGTGTGGACTCATGGACATACGCACGATACATTTGATTACATGATTGGTAGCACTCGTATTATGTGCAATCCACGTGGTTATGCTGGTTACGAGGAACGGGCACGGGAATTTGACCCGGCGTTTGGATTTGACGTATAATTAATTTTCGTGTATAATATAATTAATGGAAACTAATATGAATGAAATTTGGACAATAGCAATCCAATGTATATTTTGGTATTTTGGTATTAAATTAGTCATGCATTTTATTTCAACCTACTTGGGAAATAGGCTTGAAATGAAGCGTCAGATAATTAAACATTTTAACGAAGTCACGCATCAAGTTGAAATTGAAAGTGCCGGCAACGTACAATATTGGTTTGATAAAGATACTAAGCAATTTATTGCACAAGGCACTACACGAGCAGAAATTATCTCTGTATTGAAGAGCCATTGGCATGATCACTTATTTTTAGTTAGTGATAATGAACTATTGGTGGGTCCGGAATTCACTCCGGTTAATCCAAACGTAAAGGATACAGTATGAGCGAAATAGCACAGGGAATTATGATTGATAACGAGTATAAAGATGCGGTGTCGTACACCATTGCGTGTTCTTGCACAGATACCGATCACCAAGTCCACATGTGGATTGAAGTGGATGGAGATCCTGAATGTAACGATATTACATTAACGTTTTTTGTTAACACCACTACTCCGTTTTGGAAAAAAGGGTTTAGTCGACTTAAAGCGGCCTGGGATATTTTAGTAAAAGGGTATAGGGAAGATCAGCACTCGCTTGTTTTAAAACGAGATTCTGCACTTAACGTAGCCCATGCAATTAAAGAAACTGTTTTTAAACTTGATAAACTAAGGGAGTCACTATGACATTGAAACAAAAAGCAATTATTCGTGCTATGTGCGTATTTGGCGTTGCGGCACTGAGTGCAATTATAGTAAATGTAATTCTACATTTTGTACCAGCAGTAACTATTGGGACAATTTTTGTAGCAGGTGTTGCATGTTTTCTATTTTATGTTTGCTACAGTATTTCACTAGGCCAACTTGAAGCAGAGGAAAGTATCGCAAAAATGTCCCAGAAATTTCAAGAGACAAAATAATGTCAATGCATTTGGCACATCCTGCTCTAAGCACTACCGGAAAGAAAAAGGGTAAACCTAAATTTCGCAATGCCGATGAAGCACGTAAGTCACGCGAACGTGAAGCGTCGTGGAAAGAATTACAGAAAAAATGGGCATTAGAAGTAGATGCAACAAAACGTAAACGTGGGCTTTCTGCAGAAGTGTGGAATCCCCCCGAGCGTACTTATAGAGGTGCAAATGATCCAAAAATCCCAAGCAAAATAACAAGTTGGGATCCATGTGTTATGCCAACCCCAAAAGTTTATACGGGCAATATGGTCAAAGGTATTGCTACCATGCACAAATCAAATGCTGTCCCGGTCTTTTCTAATCAAGAGGCAGTTGAGATAAGTAATATGCGTAGATAACATTAAAGGACTATAGCACAAATTATGAGTAAGCATGAGTAAAGAAGATTTGTTACGGATGTCGGGCGTAGTAGAGGAAGTATTACCAAACGCTATGTTTAGGGTAGTCCTTGAAAATAATCACAAAATTACCGCTATAATTGGTGGTAGACTAAGACAAAATAATATACGTATATTAATGGGCGATGCAGTGGAAGTCGAGATGAGCCCATACGACATGACCAAGGGTCGTGTAGTATATCGCAATAAATAATATATGCGTGATATTATTAATCTTGTTGAAGAACAAAAAAAGTTAGAACTTATAAAACTGCCTTACAGTCGCGGCGGGTTAAGTCCTGTATTAAGTTCTGCCAATATTGATTTTCATTTTGGAAAACTTGCTAAAGGCTATGTTGACCGCTACAATAAAGGTGAAGGCGACAAAACCTTTAACGAAGCTGGTGCAGATTTACATAACATATTCTTTGGACAGTTTCGTTCACCAAAGAACTCCAATGCTCCACGTGGTAAGATATTAGATCTTATTAATGCACACCATACAAATTGGGTTGATTTTAAAAAGCACTTCAAAGAAGAAGCATTAAAAGTACAAGGGTCAGGATGGATTTATCTGGCAAAGAGCGGTGCTATCAAGCCCATTAAAAACCACCAAAAACGTACAGATATTGCTATATTGGTAGATATGTGGGAACACTCGTATCAAAATGATTATCATAGCGACAAAAGCAAATACGTTGATAGTTTGTGGCGTATAATGAATTGGGACGCTATAAACAAAAGACTATAATGATTACTATAACCGATAATGCTGTAGAAAAAATTAAAGATATCCTGGCAGAAGAAAACAATCCAAACCTTAAATTGCGTGTATTTGTACAAGGTGGTGGCTGTTCGGGCTTTCAATACGGATTCACCTTAGACGAAGATCAAGCAGAAGATGATTGGGATCTTGAATTTGGGGATCTTCATGTGCTAGTGGATACTATGAGCGGACAATATCTACAAGGATCTTCATTGGATTATAAAGAAGACATCAATGGTGCTAGTTTTACAGTTTCAAACCCAAATGCTCAATCAACCTGTGGCTGTGGCAGTAGTTTTTCAGCGTAAGGCGCCGTAGTCAAAACTCAGCTTTAACCAATTCCGCTAAATAAGCTATATGAGGATTTAATCTATGGCTTTTTGGCAAACATTATCCATTTCGGATATAAACATAGGTACATCACCAAACGATGGTACCGGTGATAATATACGGGCGTCGTTTTCTAAAGTTGATAGCAATTTTAGTAATATATCTAGTTTTCTATCAGGCACTAGAGTTGACTTTTTAAACGCAAACGTCTCGTTTAACCTATTATCAAACTACATCACTGTAGCAAACTTATTTGTGGCAAATGCCACTGGTACTACAGCAAGTTTTTCATCAAATATTACAGCGGGTAATGTAATTGCTAATTCAGCAATATATGCCACTAGCGGAATATATAATGCAGGTATAACCAGCTTAGTTGGAAACGCCTCTGTTGGTGGGGCTTTAACAATAACTGGACAATCTAGTTTTGGTGCTAACATGTCCGTGGCCGGCTCTATGATCCCGGCAGTAAATGGTTTACACGACCTTGGTACAGCATCAAATCGTTTCAGAACAGTTTATTCATTAAACACAGATGCGGCAACACAAATCCAATCATCGAGCGATGCTGGTTTATTACTGGTCCATGCTAATGCTTCAATTGGTGACTTCCAGGATACTGGTATTTTAGGAAATATTACTAGCGACTTTGGTGGCGCCAATACATATTGTTTCTTTGGTTACCAACCTGCAACTGATAATTTTGCTTTTAAAATTACCAACACCAATGCCACAAAAGGCAACAACGTTGTATATGATGGTGTTTATGGTAATGCCCAACTTGGTGGTTTGTTTTTAAGTAATAGTACAATATCAAGCAGTCCCACAACAGGAGCATTAATAGTTATAGGCGGTGCTGGTATAACCGGCAACATTAACGCTGCAAATAGTATTATTGCCCCAACACACTACGGTAACATTGTGGCCACAGTGGCCAACGTCACAAGAATGGCAGTCAGTGGTACTATATCAAATAACTTATCAGTTGATGGCTTGATTTACTCCGGTGGATCACAGGTTGTTACAACTGGACAATTGGCCACACTAGGATTACCGGCATTCACTGGCGTTGGTAGTTTGTTTGTTGGAAATACCGTGTTTACTTCTACTGGCACATCCACTAGTAATGTGACTGGTGCTGTTGTTATATTTGGCGGACTTGGAGTTGGTGCAGGAACAACCGGCGGCAACATCAATGTATACGGTAACGTGTCTGCTGTGGGTGTAGTTGGTACACATTACGGATTGATAGCAACAGCAAGTCAGCCAAACATCACTGGTCTTGGTACATTGGGATCTCTCAATGTCACTAACACAACAACAACTGGTACATTGCAAGCAACCAATATTGGTGTAACTAATGTAACAGCAACTGGTAACGTATTTGTTAGTACTATTAATGGACTAACTTCGTTGACCATCGGTGGTTTGCTTACAACCACTACCAGTACCGTTGGTGCCAGTTTTAATAATACCTATACTAGTGGAACGATATCTGCTGCAGGAGCAACTACGCTAGACACCTTTACTGCAACAACATATACCACTGCAAAATACGTTGTTCAAATAGTTGACTCTGGATCTATTCCGTCAAAAGTACAAGCTTCTGAAATATTAATAATACATGATAGAAATAGCACAAGTACTATTCCGTACCTAACAGAATATGGATGTGTATTTAATGTAACCGGTGGTCTAGGAACATTTAGCACAGCGTACAGCGCAGGATTGATTCAGTTGATATTTACTCCAAACTATACGCCAACTAGCATGGTGATTAAAGTTGTAAGAACATCATTAACTGCGTAATATGAAGAACCCACTAATTTGGATAACTAAGACTGGAACTATAGCTAATTTATTAGTTGGTAATCCTATATCCGTAAAGGTACAGGCCCTTGATACCACAAACAATGCGTACACAGTAACCTATCAATTGTTACACGGTTCACTTCCTCCGGGAATGAGCCTTGCATCAGATGGTACTATTTCCGGAACTCCATCGATGACCGGCTTTGATATAACTTCACAATATGAATTTATACTACGAGCCACAAGTAGCAACAATAACATAGTTGATGGTTCTTTTATAATAACATTAACAAACATAATTAACGGTGACTTTGCGTGGATAACACCAGCTGGTGACCTTGGAATGATTCCCGATGGCGAATACTATTCTTTACAATTTCAAGCAGATAGCGCAAGTGGATCGCATATTACATATAGTTTTATATCAGGCGAATTGCCGTCTGGTATGCAATTATTGGCCAGTGGTTATCTAACTGGTGTTCCAACTTTTTTAAATGCTGTATTAGTCGACCAAAGCAAAACTTATAGATTCACAGTACGTGCCACAAATGCATTGGGTCAAATATTAGATAGATCGTTTAGTGTAAGTGTTACAAACGTATACGGTCCCACTATTAGACCAACTACCGGTCTTAGTACTAACCTTGGTACTGTATTTGATGGAGTATATTTCACCCAGCAATTATCAGTACAAGATTTAAACCCAAATGTTTCTATACAATGGTCAGTTGTCGAAGGTGCTTTGCCCAATGGTGTAGCATTATCATCTAAAGGATTAATATTTGGATATATTGAGCCGTTAGAGTTGATTGGTGCATATGGCCCAGCTGGATTTGATGGCCAAAGCAAAATACCAGTTGGTACCACAGCAATTTTAGCAAATTCAACAATCAGTGGTTCAACATTGAGTGTTGGTACTGTGACATCTGGTGTTATACAACTTGGTATGTATTTAACTGGGGGGAATATAATCTCCGGTACAACTGTTGTATCATCGATTACGACATGGCAACGCGGTGCAGCATATAACGTTGGTGACTTAGTATTATATAATAATAGTTATTATAGAGCATTATTTAATGTAGCACCAAATAATGATTTTAATCTAGCACAGTGGGTATCTACTACAGGTAATGTAAATATGTGGAGAATACAAACTCCCGGACAGGTTCCGCAACATATATACGATACAACAATTACAGCGACAGTACTTGACGCTATACAGCAACAAGAATATGATCTTGGCCCATACGACTTTAATCAGTTAAGTCAAAATTTAACATATGGGTTTACTATACAGGCATTTGATGGTGCCAACTACGACACACAACAATATGTACTAGAGGTTGTAAGTCGTGGTGGCTGGACTGCTGACAGTACGGCCAGTGTTAACGACACCCATTTAACAGCAGACTCAGAAAATGCATATATTCCAGTTTTGCGGGACACTATAACAACCTTGCCGGCTGGAAGATCAGGCAGTCATTATGCGTATAAATTTGATGGTTACGATTTCCAAGGCGATGATGTTTCGTATGCAATAGCAAATACAGTTGGTACATGGGATGCCGAAGAATGGGATTTGGCATGGGATACCGAGACCATGAATAATCAGATAGATATTATTCGTACGGTATACGGCAATGCTGGTGCATGGGATTACTTTGATGCAACCGCAGTTGGCACAACAAACTTACCGGGACTAAATCTTGACGCCGACAATGGTTGGCTATACGGAAACATTTCACCACAGACCGAATCGGTGAAAAATTTCCAATTTGGTGTTGTGGTCAGCAAAACTGTTGGTAATGTTGTATATTCATCAACTCCGGTATTCTTTACGTTGCCTGTATTAGGCGATGTTAATAACGTTGTAGAATGGATATCACCGGATTACCTTGGATCAATTGACAACGGTTCTGTAAGCGAATTATCGGTTGTGGCCCGCAGCATGGTTGGTAAAGAACTAGTTTACTCAATGAATGATACGCTTGGTGTGGCTGTTGGTTTACCACAAGGATTATCGTTACTTCCGTCCGGGGATATAAGTGGTAGAGTAAGTTTTGAAGTATTCTCTTTAGATATGCAAGACACTACATTTGATAATGCGTTGCTAACAATTGATAGAACATTTAAATTTACAGTCAAGGCAGAAACATTCGATGGGTCATCATCAATGTTAAAAACATTTACATTAAGACTAAATGTAATTAATGTAGAACCATATAATAATTTATATTTACATGCCTTACCAGCCACCGACCAACGTGCAATTTACAAATCTATTATTACAAACGAAGACATATTTGATCCTAACTTAATTTATCGACCAACTGATCCATGGTTTGGAGTGCAACCCGATATAAAAATGTTATTCTTGTCGGGACTAACTGCCGAATCGTTATCAGAATACCAATCTGCAATGGCTAGAAATCATTGGACTAAAACTTATAATTTTAGTGATGTAAAGACAGCGGTGGTGTTAGATGAATTTTATAAGGTAAAATACGAAGTAGTGTATATTCAGATTACCGACCCTGCAGAAAATGAAAACAATCATGGTGCGCCTGCGGTATTAAACTTAGCTTCGCAACTATCTAATCCATATATTGATGAAGCTGGAATTAGTCATACTGTGCTGTACCCAAATTCTAGCGAAAATATGGCGGCACAATTAATCGATGGCATTGGATACTATGACCAAAGTAGTCTTCCTCCATGGATGACAAGTAATCAACCTGAAGTAACAAGTGTTAGCCAATTCCGTGCACCATTAGGATACACCAAAGCTGTAGTATTGGCATATACTATACCTGGTGCAAGTAAATTAATTGCATATCGCCTTAGAAAAGAAGGTATTACATTTAATAATATTAATTTTACAGTTGATAGGTATTCACTTGATAATTACTACAGCACAAACTTTAATTTAGTCAACAGAAAATTTATACCCAGTGCCGAAGTTACGTTTGATCAGTTACCAAAGAATAACGTTGGTGCTATTGTAGCAAATGTAAATTACGCTGTTAAAGTGGCGTTTGATGAAATTAACGGAAGGCCGGTTAGTTATATCATTGCAAGTGGCGGATTTGACGGTCGTACTGATTTTACTTCAGGGCAGACACTAATTTTCACTAAACAAGAAAACTATACAGGAGCTACTGGACCATACGACGGATGGGTAAACTACAGAGATTCGTTCTTTGGTGATACCATAAGTACTGAACTAATTGAAGGGTACGATCAAACTAGTTATGATACCTTTACATTAATTCCGGGCTATTTAGAAAAAGCGCAAGGAACAGCATCCATTAATCAACGTGGCGGTGTTTGGCAAATTACCATTGTAAATGGCGTTGTATTTTTAGTTTTTATTCAGGAAGTTTATCTAAATCAACGTATACAAATAACTAGCGGTAAAAGTTATGCTAGTGCTGTGATGTATTATAACCCAATTACCCCGCCAGGGCAATCAGTACCTTACTATACTGTGGCAAATAGTAGTGGAGTTGCTATAAGCAAACCAACTACGTTCAATGCTGGTACAACCAAGTTCTTCCAGGGCAAAGATCAATATTATGCTCCTGGTTCACAGGATAAATATCTGAAGTTCCCACAATACGGAGTTTTTAAATAATGGCATCAAACATCAACACAGTTAACATAGATATCAACTTTCCCGTTGCAGGGCAGGATAACGATACTCAGACATTTCGCGACAACTTTAGTGCTATTAGAAATAATTTTTCGGCGGCAGCATCGGAAATTACAGCAATTCAGACTATTTTAGAAGTATCACCAACAATCCAAAGTGTTCCGGTTAGTGCTAGTGCGTCTGGCACTCCGGGACAAATTGCATACGGACGCTCGTATTACACGCCAACTGTTACAAATACATACGCCACTGGTAGTTTAATTAAAGTTGGGACAATCACTAACTTAGAACCCGGACAGGCTATTACGTTTAGTGCCAATTTGGGCGGGCTAGTAACCGGAACAACCTATTACATTAAAAATGTGTATAGTACTGGAAATATTACAGTAGCAAATGCAAGAGCTACAAGCGCCTCGGAAACAACCACTTTGTCAACAGCATCCGGAAGTATAATAGCCAATGCCAGTTCGTATTATATGTATGTTTGTATTAACACAAATAGCTGGCAACGTACACCTTTATCAGTATGGTAATATTTTTATGATAAATACTTAATAAATTAGGATAGAACTTAAATGGCATCAAATATTAACCCATACAACGTAGACGGCACTTTCCCCATTGCAGGGCAGGATAATCCTAGCCAAGGTTTTCGCGACAACTTTACAAATATTAAAAATAATTTGTTATATGCACAAAGCGAAATAACCGACTTACAAGGAAAAGCAATTCTAACTGGTGCATTATCGGGCCAGACATTAAACAACGATATGGCTGGCACTACTATTACCCGCCCGCAATTAAAAGCATGGACACAGTCCATGCTTGATTTAGGTGCTATAAGTAGCAACGTTATACTTGACTTTAATCTTGGTAATTTTCAAAAGATTACCACAGCAGCTCCTGTTTCAATTGGGTTGCAAAATTGGCCAAGTTCAGTTGGAACTGGTGCATTAGGCTACGGCACATTGAGAATGTGGATTTCTGTTAGTGCTATTGAGCATACGTTAACTTTACCATCAAATGTAACAATTGGTGTTGCTGACATAGCAGGTGCTTCGTCTGATGGTACACAATATACTATTGCTTTTGATTCTCCGGGCGATTACATATTTGACTTCAGCTCAGCCGATGGTGGTAACAACTATTTAATTTTTGACGTTACTAGAAATCGTGCCACATTCCGAGATCCAGATTTTTATTATAATTCTGAAGTTAACTCTACACTATTAATTGGATTTGGTGTTGCTCGCCCACTTGCGCTTACATTAGAACGCGGCAACGACATGGTTAGCGCATTGGGTAGTTACAACTCAGTGACTATAGGTAATTTACAGTTGGCCAACGTGGCATACGCACAAACTGACAACGGAACATTGGGCGGTTTTTGTGTTAGCGCCGCACGTGGAAACATATATACAACATCAACATTAACATCAAATTGTGCTGTACAATCAAATGATCCCCTTGGTGCATTTAATGCCTATGCGTTCACTGGTAATGGAGTATCAAACGTATTCCAATTGTCAAGTAGTATTAGTATGTTTGCCACTGGTGGCAATGTACAATATGGCTTAGGTGGAAACATTGCAATATTTGTTGCGGCAAATGGTCGCCCAGTTGGCACCGCTGCTAATTATAATACTGTACAACAAGCAGTTGGTATTGAAAATGATAAGAGTGTTAAATTATATGGTAACGTTGAAGTCACCGGTGCATTAAAACGTAGTGGTGGTATTATTGAAAATGGTACTTATGTTACTAACGTAAACACAAGTGGTGTTAATACTATTACTGCCAATGCCAATGTATCAACTATGATTATTACCAGTACTGGTGATGCCACAGTTGCTCAAATCACAATGCGGTTACCAACAGCGCCGGAGCGTGGACAACGTATTAAGATCGTATCGTTACCAGTCATTACCGCTGCAAACGTATGGAACGCAGAAGGATATTTTATTAGAGCAGGTGGAACAGCGGCATCATCAACATTGCTTTCTTCTTCCAAATTCACTGGAAATACTGGTGTTACTTTAACCTATATGCCATCTTTGGGTTGGTTGCTAAGTTAAATATCCAAAAAAATAGTTGACTCCTAGCCCTTATTAGTATACACTAGTAAGACTAGGAGTTTTCATTTATGCAAATTGATTTAAACAAATATCAAGACTTTGTACTTGAAGTAACATCCGAAGCCAGCAACGACACCGAAAAACTAATTGAAAGATTAGCAGATCTAAACACCAACACCACTATTAACCCAGCGTTGCTATTAACAGCGGCAATTGGATTAGCGGCGGAGGGTGGCGAGTTTGCAGAGCTTCCAAAGAAAATTGTATTCCAAGGCAAACAAGTTAATGAAGAAGTGCTATTTCACATGAAACGTGAATTAGGAGATATAATTTGGTATTGGGTTAACGCATGTCGCGCTTTGAACTTAAATCCTAACGAGGTCATCGCAGAAAACGTAAATAAACTAAAGGCCAGGTATCCCGGAGGGGAGTTTGACCCATACTACAGCGAAAACCGAAAGGACGGCGATCTATAATGTTCCATCCACTATCTCCAGATTTAACTAAATTAACCGCCGAAGAGTTAACAAGTAAGTATGGGGAATTGCTCAAACGAGTAACTGTATCATATCGTATGGGCAATGCTGACATGGTTCATCAATTGCAACTGTTACTACAAGATTACCAAGCTGAGATGGATTTACGCAATCGTAAAGCACTTGAAGAGATGGAAAAAAATTCTAAGAACTTTAAGAATATTATTGATATCCAATGAACTATAATAAATTTGGTCAGGCTTATACTACAGAAGCCGAGCTATGTGATATTATCTATCAAAATCCAAACATAGATTTGTCACTGTTTATGGTCGACGACCCGGGCAAGTATAATCAGAGCAGGGAGACTACATTTAGTAATTTTCCTATCCTAAAAAGATACGTGGCTGTAGACTATAAAGATGATGTTCCGTTAGAATTGTTTGATTGGTCGCAACAAAACAATTGGTATATGCCCGCCAATTATAAAGAATTGGATATAGCATCGTATGTGTTAGGATTATGTAAAACAGAAGAAGAATTACAACGAGTTGGTATGGAGTTATTGTTATACCAAGAAAGAAATTTGTTTACCCTATTGCAATATTTAAAATATTTTGTTGACACCATGAGAGTCAACAATGTAGTATGGGGATTAGGTCGTGGATCTAGTGTAGCAAGTTATGTATTATATCTATTGGGTGTACATCGTATTAACTCGTTGTATTACGATTTACCTGTAGAAGAATTTTTAAAATAAAGGAATTACAAAATGACAAGAGTTTATAAAACAGCAAAAGGCAAGTCTATTGATATTGATAGAGTTAAACTTTCAAACGAAAGTGCAAGAGCAGTTGGTAATATGAAGGTAAATGCCCGAGGTGATCAATTAGGAGCTCGAGGTGAAGTTGCTATGGGACGTAATCAAGTAATGGATCAGGTATATGCAACTCCAACAAGCCCAGCATCATACAGCCCAAACGAACCTACTCAGTTTATTAAGCAACAAGAAGCGGCAAACAATAGTAAGGCAAAAGAATTGCATGATCTTGCGACTAGTTTGACTGCAACTACTCCGCTTGAACCAATTGTAGCAGAAACAACATCAGCACAACCTGCTCCTGCTCGCGGTAGTTTGGCAGGATCTGTTGCTAAACATGTTTCTGTGAATCAGCAACCATTGCCACTACCAAAAAAATCAAACGGACCCACGAGAATTTAATTATGTTTAAGGCAATCAAGATAGAATCTATTAGAGCATTACGAGATCATGTACTTGTAACCGAAATGAATTTTGGTGCTCGCACTACTAGTTCAGGACTACATCTACTTGGCGATGATATGCGTACCGCCGGGATACGGCCGCGATGGGCACAAGTCTATGCTATTGGACCAGACCAACAAGATATAAAAGTTGGACAATGGATATTAGTGACACACGGACGATGGACACGCGGTGTTACTATTGAAGATTCCGTCGGTAAGCAAACATTACGTCGAGTTGATCCAACCGATGTATTACTAGTTTCAAACCAAGTACCAGCCGATGATAGTTTAAGTGGCGCAATTCTTAAAGACGCCGAAACACGCTGGTAGTATGGGATTTGCTAAACTCAATATTCAACCTGCATATTCTGCTATACGTAAATTTTTGGTAGAAATACATAGCCCTTATAATAACGGTTTTACCACTTCGTATTGCAAAAAAGATTTATATCTGTTAAAATGTTGGTTAGAGGATGAATATAAAAAGTTGCCTACATACGCCGTGGAGGAGAAATGGGAACAGGACAGAATAATACAACTACTCAAACAGTAGTAAGTAAAAAACCACCGAATTGTAGTGTTTGCCGTAAACCGATTAGCATATCTTGTGATTGGAAGCAAGGGCGCTGTCCAAATTTACCAAGTTTAGCAGAACAGATTATAAACGATAGACACAAATCACGATTTTACAATTTATTCAAAATATTTAAAAGGAAGTAGCATGATAGAACTTTGGACGGAAAAATATAGACCTAAAACAGTTAATGAGTATGTATTTACCGACGCTAATCAACGCCAACAAGTAACAGCATGGATTAAAGATAAATCAATTCCGCATCTGTTGTTTAGTGGTAGTGCCGGCACAGGCAAAACTACGTTGGCCAAGATTCTTATCAATGAATTGGGTATTGAAGGATATGATGTCTTGCACATCAACGCTAGTAGGGATAACGGTGTTGATTTTATTAAAAGCAAAGTTGAAGGCTTTGTGCAAACAATGCCATTTGGTGATTTTAAAATAGTGCTAATGGACGAGGCCGATTACTTGTCCCAGAATGCACAAGCAATTTTGCGGGGGCTAATGGAAACGTATGCTAGCCAGGCAAGGTTTATTTTAACTTGTAACTATCCACACAAAATTATGCCTGCGTTACATAGTCGTACACAGGGATTCCATATTGATAAAACAGATCATACAGAATTCACCGCCCGTGTTGCTACAATCCTAGTAACCGAAGGAATAGAATTTGAGTTGGATACCCTGGACAGTTATGTTAAAGCGACATATCCTGATTTGCGTAAATGTTTGAACTTGGTGCAACCAAATAGTTCTACAGGTGTATTGACTACACCAGGTGATAGTGATACAAGTGCAAAAGACTGGAGACTAGATGCCGTTGAATTATTTAAGCAAGGTAAAATTAGACCAGCGAGAGAATTAATATGTAGTCAAGCATCAACTGAAGATATAAACGACGTCTTTCGTTGGATGTATGATAACTTGAGTATTTGGAGCGATACACCCGAAGGACAAGACAAGGCCATTATTACTATTAGAAAAGGGTTGGCCACCCATGCAGTTGTAGCAGATGCTGAAATAAATTTAAGCGCCACATTAGTTGAACTTACACTTATTGGATAACCATGAAAATTAAAGATTTACATTTACTTGCATTTTACGTACAGAAGCCACGCCATGGTGTTCAAACACAAATTAAAGGGTGGATGAAAGATCCCAATAATTATCAGTACGACGAACGCATTGAGTTTACCAAAGGGTTACAAAGTAAAGACCAACAATACGCCGGTGTTATCCTAAACCTTAGTAAAAAAACAGTTGTATCAAATCGATATAACACTGAACACAAAGACTTTGATGCATTGTTCAAGTATTTTTTAAATGCGTATCCTAAGTATGTAATTAATGTTATGGCACAATTAGACATGGCTTACCTTGAACAATTTATTCCCAAGGAAAAGCCAGTACATGAAACCGGAACAGATAATCCAATTGACTTACCCAAGATAGAAGATGAAGCGGTACAAGTTAAGTGAATCCGGTGACCGCGGTTGGTTTGTAGGTGCGTTTGATCGTGCCGTTTGGAAAACCAACCTGTTTGAAGTTGCATACATGTTTAACCCAAAAGGTGACATGAGCCAATCTCATGTTCATAAAATTGCCAAGGAACTTAGTTTAATTGTAAAAGGCCATGTTATTGTCAACGGGGAAGAGTTTGTTGAGGGCGATATATTTGAAATATTACCCAACGAAGTTATTAGCGACTGTCAATACCTAGAAGATACCATTACCGTTTGTGTCAAGATGCCAAGCGTTCCTGCTGATAAATATTACGTATGAACAATCTTTCCATGTACAAGGTTAAAAAGAAAAGGGCCGTTGATCCCAACGCACCACCACGCCCTAACTTGCTTAGCCATGAAAAAGTGCTAAAAGGTAACAAAGAGCAAATGGATCAACATCATCAAACGATCATAGCCCTACAGTCCAGAGTAGAGCGATTAGAGGCTAAATTGGCCAATCAAAGTGCGTATTTAAGCCAATTACACCAAACTTTAGCCCGTAAAACTAGCGGTTGACCCATAAATCAGACTATGCTATAATACTTGTATTGTAATTAGATATAGGTGATTTAAATGAGCAAGTATCAAAAAGTTTCCGTTGGAATTATTGATGCGTTGGCAGTGGCTGTGCATACCTATCGCAAGCAGGGCAACAAGGTTACTAAATTTGACTACGATACTCAGGCCCCGGGCAATAAAGAAATAATCTACGATTATTTTACCGCAGGCGCCGGCAACATACAACAAGACCCCAAACTGGTTGAAATAGCACTTGCAATACGATCTGCTATTGGTCAACGGATTACTGTTAATATATTGACTGGTGTTAAAAATAATGATTTTCTTGTCACTGTTAATACCCTACTTGAACGAGATAAAATCACTAGCAAAGATTTTGGGTTGCTAGTGTGGGCACCAAAGTTATTTGATGATATGAGCAAAGCAGACACACTCAAAGAAGCGATGATCAGTGCCGGCACAGATAGTAAGCATATTGGTGCAATTGGTAAAAAGATTTCAATTACCTTTAATGAAATTACTACACGATATTTGTCAACATATAATTCGTATGTGCATTCCGGAAAAGATGACGAAGGTAATTTGATCAGCTTTTGGAATAAAAATCAAATTCCCAATGGCAGTGAAATTACTGCCAAGGTCAAGAGTCATGCCAAGAACCCACGCATTGGTAATGCGTTGGTAACAAATTTAAACTACGTTAAGGTTGCAAAATAATGGACGGGATAAAATTTCACTGGATTGGATGGTGTCAGGAAGGTACGTCTGACAAAGTGTGGGGATTCTGCTCTACAGGTGGCACCAGCCAATGCTATGTGTTTTGGGGCAGACGTGGCAAGGCATTGAGCTTTAAAAAAACTACCATATGGGACGCCGACACCCTGAGTGAAAAGAAAGAAGATAGCGGATATCGATCGGTCACAGAAGCCCAATTACGCGAAGTGTGGACCACGTTTGATGATGACTTGCAATCACGTTTATGCTTTGCTATACTAGCTGATAAGGTACGATAAAATGAACGAATGGATTTTAATTGTTATGATGCTCTCCCCCGGTGGAGAATTTATGGACAAATATACAAAAGGTCCGTACACTAAAGTTGAATGTATTGCTAAACAAAAAGAATTACCAACTAACTCTGTAATTGGTGCTAAACTTAAAGGTATATGCGTAACAAAGGATCACTGGACTGGGAAGAAGACAATGACCAATGTAGCACTGGATTGATATGAAAAAGATTTATTACGAAAAAATTGGACGAAAGTACGTACCTGTGTCAGAGTACGACAGTGAGTATCTGGCCAGTTTTTCCAAAGGTACACATCTTGTGATGTGCTATCCTGGAGGTCAAAGTCGTAGGTTCAATATTGATCCCAACCATGCAGCTATGATTGCCGCAGGGCGTGTGGCTGAGGATGCAATTTGTAAGGCCATTTATAAGGCCAGCGAATTCCGACCACCAAGTACTCCCGTCACAATAGGTCAGAAACGAGCCTGGGAAAAGTTAGCCAAAGAGTTTGGTGATGAGCTGTGCAGTTTGCGTGGTGTAAGTTTTTCTGACTGTGCCGATGCAGGGGTCAAGGCCATGATGGAGGAAGCGGAAAAACTTATGACACATGCTGCGGTGCGTGAAGCATATGATCACTTCGTGCTGATGTGCAAATTAACCCAAGATCATAAATAATTATACAAAGCAATTTTAACTATCAAGGGCCCTCCTTGATAAATAACTATGTAATTTAATGCTTAAATTACTATTCTTAATAATTTATTATCCCATTCAGGAGATTCATATGTCGCAAAAACATACATTAAACTGGGTTTTGGCCCACGAACCATACCACGTATTCATCGAAGCGGCTAAGAGCTTTGCTGACGAAATTAACACAGAAACTAACGGTCAATATACAATTAACGTTGTTGACTTAAATGAGTGGAACGCAATCGCTCAAGCAAACTTATCCGTACACACAACAGACCGTGAAAAAATCATCGGCCTAGTTGATACAGGTGTAATTGATATGGCTACAGTTTATGCAAGTACATTAGGTCGCATTGACAAAGACATGTATGCACTAACAATGCCTTTCTTATTCAACAGCGATGAGCAAGCACGTAAGGTAATCGACGGCGACGTTGGTCAACACATGTTAGCTAAAGTTGCAGATAACAGCAACATCCGCGGTTTAGCATTTACATACTCAGGTGGTTTCCGTATTGTTCCAAGTAACAAGGCAATCGAATCTGTTGGTGATTTTGCTACTATGAATATTGGTTGCGGTAATAACCTAGTTGCAGTTGAAACATTTAAAGCAGTTGGTTCCAATCCAGTTCCAATGTTTATCGAAGACTTAGAAGAAAAATTAGCTACAGGTCAAGTTGACGGTGGCGAAACAACATACACACGTTTCTTTGTATTAGGTCACGATAAGCAAACTACACACATTAACGATAACGAACACAGCTTATTCTTAACTAGCTTGATCATTAACCAACAGACTTGGTTATCATTGGGCGAAAAGGTACAAGGTATTTTTGCTCGTGCGGCAATGAGAGCCGCTCAAATTGAACGTGATCATAGTTTAGCCGACAACGTTCTAATTCAGAAACAAGCCGCAGAAAAAGGTATTCCAACTGTACGTATGACCGAAGCTGAAAAAGCCAAGTTTGTATCTGCCACAGCAGGCCTATACACAAAGTTCAACACTTACTTTAGTTCTGGTCTACTAGATCAATTACAAGGTAAAAAATAATGTTGAGCCCAAAAGAGTTTATAGCACGTTTAGCCAAACAATGTGAACCATTGTATCAGCATCACGAACAAGCAGTAGCAGAATACTTTGCTAACAAGCCAAGTAAAGAAGATATGATTGGCTACTTTAGCCGTCGTATGATCAATGAACGTATTAACTGCATCCAGTTAGCCAAGCGTGTAGGTAGCTTGCCAATGGATACTAGCGCAGAAGAAATGTTCTTGTTGAGCAAACAAGCACATGACGAAGCTAAACACTTCTGGTACGTTAAAGAAATCGTAGAAGATATGTTAGGTCATGAAGTTGATGTTGACGCTACATTTGAAAAGATCAAAGAAGAACAATTAAAGCAAGAAGAAGATGGTTACGATCGTTTTCGTCCAGCTGAATTGTTAGAACATTTCGAGTGTTCAGAAGATCCAGTTGCACTAGCAGTTTACCAATACATTGCCGAAGGCATGGCACATCGTAATTGGGTAATGCAAGCTGAGTGTGCTCCTAATGAACTAATTGCTGAAAAGTATGCCGAAATTGCTAAGGACGAAAAGTTCCACGCAAGTCTAGGTCGTGCGGCATTAGAAAAATTAGTAGTCGATCCAGAAGTACAAGCTCGTGCTCAAGCATTAGCAGATCAATTTATTGCAATTTTATGGGATTTGCGTTGTATCAAACAACATATCCCGATGTCCGAATTAGCAGTTTAATCTCTTGACAAGTTGGCACTAGGTAGCGTATACTAGTGCTAACTTTGTAGTCCCCTTTAAATGAATAACCCCTTAAGCGAATACGATAGCGTATGGGAATGGTCTAAGACTAAAAGCTCTTACCATTTTGATAACACTAAACAAGACCGTCCTAATTCTACCTTTATGGTTGTTGGACAAATACCTGTAACCTGGGCAGACTATTTGCCTGCAATACGTCAACAGAGTTTTACTACAACATGGAATAACATTACCAGCACAGGCGGCGCCAAGCAAGTTGTACTAGGCATTGATAAACGACGTGCTGATATTGCTAAAGGTGGCGGTGACCTTGACAAGATTGAAATGACTGATGTCTTTGATGACTTTACCAACTATCCCGAGTTACAAAAGATTATTGACAGCTTTCATTTTAGTGCAATTCATGCTCGCTGTCATGTACAAAAGACAGGGCAAATGTTTACAGCACACATTGACCCGATACAAAGATTGTTTTACAAAGATGGTAACGGTAATCCCGACTCAGGCGATTACGGTTACGATCCACTAGATATTGTTCGTGCTACAGTTATGTTAGAAGACTGGCATCCGGGACAATTTATGATATACGGCAATACTGTTTACCAACAGTGGCGTGCCGGAGAAATACACATGCACGATTGGCCAAACGTACCACACGCTACAGCCAACGCAAGTGAACACAGTCGTATTACTCTACAAGTAACAGGACTAAGAACTGCTTTAACTGATCCAAAATTTAACGTGAGGAACTTCAAATGATCAAACGACTTTTACTAACAGCTTTATTAGCCTTATCAACTACTGCATTTGCTGGAGAACGAATTACTCTGTATTGGGGTTTTAGTCCTGCCGCCAACCAAGCAAACTTTTATCGTGCTATGGTAGCAGAACTTAAACGTACTCAAACCAAGTATGAATTCTTTTTTGAAACTAAACCAGGTGCTGGCGGCGCCATTGCCGCGAAACATATTTTAGACAACCCTAAAAATACCCTGCTAGGCGGCACAAGTACTTTCTTTATTAGACCAAACTTTGATAAAGAAACTGGCTATAGCGCAGAAAGTTTTCAACCAGTCCTAGTTCAAACTCTTGGCGCACCAGTTGCATTTTTTAGTTCTAAGTATAATAACATTAAAGTATTGAAAAAGGATCAAGACTTAACAACATCAATTAGTGGGTACGGTAGTCACAGTAACCTAATGGGCAGTATCTTGGGGGAACATTACTCTGGTGTTCGTATTATTAACTATGTTAGTCTAGTAGATGCTGTTAGAGATGTAGAGGGAAAACACATTGACACCGGGTGGAACTGGTTGGCCGAGATTGAAGGTGCAGTTGAAACAAATACGACAAGTGTGCTTGGCATTACTGGAACTCGTAGTGTCAAAGGTTTCCCTACATTGGCCAGCCAAGGCATCAAGGGATTTGAAAACGCCAGTACCAATACTGTCATTGTTGCCAGTGCCGAAATGCCTGCGGAAAAAGTTCGAGAATTATACGAACTGCTACGTGTAGCAAATCGAGCACCGGATGTACAAGCTGGCTATGCTAGAGAGTATTCGACTCCGGCAGACTTTACATGGCCTCAAACAGTTAGTTGGTTTAATCAGCAAGTTAAGTTTTGGCGCGAACAGGCCGCAAAAGTTAAGCCACTACAATAATGAATAAGAAACTCGGTTACTACGTATGTGATGGTCAAGAATTTAATTCTAAGATCAATTGTGCAATACATGCCACACAAGCAAATAAACCCATGTCTTGGGTTTTTAACAATGACGTCTTTTCTAATTACGATTTTAGTAAAGATCCAGAAGAAACATTAGATGCTCTGTACGATCGCCGTGCTAGAGAAATTAGAGAAAAATACGATTATGTTGTGTTAAGCTACTCTGGGGGTTCCGACAGTCATAATATCTTAATGTCATTTTATCGACAAGGATTACACATTGACGAAGTAATCAGTAACTGGGTATTTGAAGCTAGTAAAAAATTTACTATCATTGATTCTTTAGTTAACGATGCATGGAATCAAAACGCCGAGTACGAGCTACATACCAAAGAACGCCTGCAATGGATCTATGATCATATGCCCACGACCAAGGTCACATTATACGATTGTGGTAAACAAATTTATACGTATTTTAATAAGGCCAAAGACCCAACGTGGGTAACCGATCATGTTGAACCCTTGAACCCTGCGGCCACACAACGTTATAATCCGTTACAAATTAAAGATATTCGTTTGCGTATAGACAAACAACATTCAATTGGATTTATAGTGGGTGTTGATAAACCCCTGAGTCTTATTGTTGACAACAAGATGTATCTGCGTTTGCGGGATAAAACTGCAAACATTATTCCCAGCAGTATCTACACCAGCGAATACGATAACACCACGGTTGAGTACTTTTATTGGGCGCCTGAATCATGCGCTATGTTGGCCAAACAAGGACATACTATGCTCAAGCATTTGAACACCAATAAACAATACCAGTTGATTTGGAAACCTAGCCAGGTTGAAAACTTTAGAGCCGCACAAGAAACTCTGATGAGAAGTATAGTTTATACCACATGGGATGAGCAAAACTCATTTCAAACAAAGAAACCGACTAACGATTGGTACAGTGAACTAGACTATTGGTTTACTGAACAATTCAGGAATACCCCCGCTGGCCGCAATTGGCAAGCAGGGGTAGACTATTTAGAAAATTCTGTTGATAAATCTTTACAACTTACAACTGGAAAGAAGGGCTTGAAGGTTTTCTTCTCACCCCTTTACTATGTTGGCGATGTTGTTTAGTCTTTACGACGTTCAATAATACGTTTTACTAAGTTTATATCGATACCCATGACTTCAACATGGCGATAGCTTAGTTTTGCTCGCTTCCGTAACAACACCTGGTCTTCTTCAGACAAGTCAATGATTGTAACACCATTGGCTACAGCATCGCGTTCGTATTTTTCAGCATCTGCAACAGACCACTCACGTTCGATCTTAGCTACACGCTTTGCGGCAACCATAAATGCATTACGTTGTTCTTCTGTTAAACTATCTAAGAACTTAGTACCAGTTAAGATAGTTGTCATGAAAATACTGTGATTTGTTTTTAATACGTGCTTACCAGTAAAGCGAATGTATGTAGTTTCAATAGCCATGCCGTCATCTACACCTTCAGCTAAACTAGCGTTAGCAACTTCAGAGCGACGTAGGATTGGAGTTCCAAAACCATCGCCAAACAATACTTCGCTTGGACGATTAGCAACGATCAGATCTGTTTGTGCTAAATCACTAAGATTGCTTAGACCATTTGTGCTACCGATAATGCGATAACCACCGGAGTAAGTAAATGCTAAACCACGAATCTTTTCATTTTCTAGGCCTTTGCATAGCTCGTCACCAATTTCGCCATCTAGTACACGACTAACGTGATCGTGACTGTCAAACAAGAATGGTAAGTCTAATGCGGCAAAGTCTTTGTTCTTTAATTGTTCGGCAACTGTGAATACTTGAGTTTGGCTCATTTCAAAATCGCCGGCACGTAACGCATCAAAGAATGTTGTCCATTTTTGTTGCATATCTCTAATGTGGCCAACGGTATGTTCACTAGTACTATCTTCTAGACCAGGAATGCTTGGCTTTCTAAGACGCAGAGCTTCCGATTTTTGGTATTGATCAACGTATGAATCAATAGTGTGAATTTCAAGTTCAAATTGTCCCGGGCACAAAGTTTCTAGTTCGCGGCCAAATGCTTCGGCAGTTCTTTGAAATAGGTGTACCGGAAAGTGTGCAATTAACCAACGTATTTTTCTACGGTCAGACATATTTGTATCTCCTGAGGATTTAAACATATATTTATGCTTGACCGTAGTCAAATGCCAAAAATACCTTAAACTTCCTTGTATATTTTAAGAATTTCAAGTACAGCTGGATGTCGTTGTATGTCCTTGTTGGCAAATTCAACTCCCGACACAAACTTACATTCACGATACTCATCTACTAAACGTGTAAAATCTAACAAACCGTTATCAGCTTCTTTTCGGTCTGCTTGGCGAGTGTCTCCTGTGATAATCATCTTAGACGCTTCACCCAATCGTGTGAGTAACATTTTCATTTGACTTGGTGTTGCGTTTTGCATCTCATCTGCAATAATCCAAGATTTCTTAAATGTTCTGCCCCTCATATATGCCAGTGGAGAAATCTCAATTGTTTGATCATCTAGCATTTTTACGATTTCGCTTTGTCTATAATACTCCCCAATGACGTCAAATATTGGTCTAGTCCATGGTGCCATTTTTTCATTTAGCGTACCCGGTAAGAAACCGTGTTGTTCATCATCTACCCCAACTGCTGGTCTAGTTATAACTATACGTTCGACTTCTCCGGATCTGTAGGCTTTCAAGGCCGCAAGGACCGCAAGCATAGTTTTACCCGTACCTGCTGGACCTGTGGCAAATATAATTAGCCGTTTAGGATCAGTTAGTTGATCGATGTATTTTTCTTGTGTTAGACTTTTTGGGAGAAGAGAAATTGGACGTTGCTGTTGTTGCTGTGGTTTTCGATATAAGTCCAATCTTACTGCGTTGTTACTAGTGAAGTTACTGTTGATTGTTAGAGCATCTGCTCTACGTTGTTGCCGTTTGGACAAGTGTGCCTCCTGTTAGTAGATTTGTAGATCAATTTTACCTACACAAATATTTAGGCGCAAACTTGTTTATTTTATACGACCTGTTTATGGTCGAAAAACCAACATAAATAATTAACTATGAGTGAGACACTGGTACGCAAAGTACAGACGCTCGTTGGTATCCTTCTTAAACTCCAATAGTTTCAAATTATACTTTTCAGCAAACTCGTTTACTATTTCAAATGTCCACGGAAAAATATCTACATACGGGCCAGTCTTGTGCGGAATACCAGGATTGGCTCTTAGATAAAATTTCCCCCCGGGTGCAAGCAACTCTATGCAATGTGCAAATCTAGCTTCAATGTCATCTCGACTATTAAAGTTTATGGACCCCAATGCAATAATGTGATCGTGTTTACGTGTCACTTTATAGTCAAGAATATCTACCATATAGTCAGCACAATTGTTATAGGGATCAATGCCTATTAGATTATCAATTTTCCCTTTAAACGGATGATATCCGCAGCCAACATCCAACACGTTTTGTGGACCTTGTTTTTGAATTTCATCTGCTAGACCCCAACCAGTGTAGTCGTAATCCCCTGTGCGTGGTTTCCATATTTCACTAAAGAATCGATGAATGTATCTCTCACTTAAATCATCTACTACTTCTTTTAATGTACCTCGGTATTCACAGGGTAAACATAACTCAGCTTCAACAGCATCTTTAAACTTGCGATAACGTGCTGGTGTCCATGGCAGGTCCTCTACTATAGTATCTTCATTAATAGCAATATGTTGATATTTTGGTAGGCTAAATGCACCATATAAATTTTGGGAGATTAAGTTAAAAATTTTAGTATTCATTGATTTTTTTCTATTAGATAAATAATTTTTACAGAAACATAAGAAATTTTTATGTCTGACTGTTTTTCTATAAGTATTTAATCAAAGGATAGCTCAATGAAAAAATTAGTAGCCATATTACTACTTGTGCCACTGTTAGCATTTGCGTGGGAACCAAAAAAGCCAATAACTGTTATATTTCCAAATGGTCCCGGTGCCGGAAACGAAATTAGTTTTAGATTTGTGGCAAGTATAGTAGAAAAGAAAACTGGCAGTAGTTTTGTGTCAGAATATCGCCCAGGCGCCGATGGTAATGTTGCAATGAATCATTTTGCCACTGCGCCGGCTGATGGATATACTGTTGCTGTTCCTGCTTGCCAAAGTAACTGGGTAACTGCAGAGGTTTGGTATAGCAATATATTAAAATATGATGCTCAAGAATTTGAGCCGGTTGCTAATATTGCACGTAGCCCTTTGGCATTTTGGGCAACCCCAAAAAGTAATATCAACAATCCAAGAGAACTGGTTGATGCTATTAAGAATAGCAACCGTCCAATCACATTTGCAATTGGTGGTGGCGGACATAGATTAGCGGTAGAATATCTGGCGGAACGTTTAGGTATCCCGAATAGCAGAATAACAGTGGTAATGTATAAAGGTCCAGCACAAGCATTATTAGATGTTATGGGAGGACATGTAGAATTTGGTGTTACTCCAGTGGCAGTGGGGTGGCCCCAAGTGCAAGCCAACAAACTAAAGTTAATTGGTATAGCCAACGAGCATCCACTTAAAGGATTAGAAAATGCTCCATTAATGAAAACTGTTGCTCCGGGTTTGTTTATACATGGATGTTGGAACATAGTATTGCCAAAAGGTACACCAGCTGATGTACAAGCGTGGTATCGCGATCAATTTGTACCTGCTATTAGAAGTAATGAAGCCCAAGAAAAGTTTGTGGACAATATGATGTTTATTACACCAACAGAACATACCCCGGAAGGTGTCAGGGCAAGTATGGCCCGTTTGCGACAAGTATGGCAACCAATTGCTAAAAAGGTAAACCCAGAATGAAATATATTTTTATAGCTGGTGCGCCCGGTTCAAAATGGTCCAGTGTAGCTCTTAATATCTATTATAGTCCAGATGTTGACCGCAGTGATGCACAAGCCAATCGAAACTATAGTCGCAACGGCACAGTCATGCATGTGGGCGGTTACTTTGATCCTGGTATGGAATTTGGCGATTGGTTTGATCAGTTAGATAAACATACCCAAGAAGAATGTGAAGCAGAATTTGATCGGCCGTTTACAGGTGAGGGGGTGCGTATTATCAAGAGTCATATGTTTATGTATCATATTGGGTTCCTAAAACAAAACTGGTCCGATGCCCCTATCATTATGGTACACCGGGGTGATGATGCTTCTTTAGGATGGTGGGTGCGGTCTGGTGGATTTGACATCACTTACCCCGACTATCAACCCTACTATAAAGATTTAGACTTTATGTCAGAGGAAATCACAAGACAAAATGCGGCCATGCGTCCTCACTGGGATTTGGGAAGTTTTGTCTACAATAATCTTGAGCTGTGTGACCAAATTGGCATTGCCCTGCCCCCACCTGAATATAAGCAAAACTACGCCGATAATAAAATAAGGGTAAAAGTATTATGACACAAGCTAAATAACTGTAGCACTTCGACGATATCCGTCACACACCCCAAAAAAACAATAAGGAATTCTATATGAAAACAACAAAAATTCGCTGGGTAATCGCTCACGAACCGCTAGATCTTTTTATCCGTGCCGCTAAGGATTTCCAAGACTTTTTAAATGCCTCACAGTCGGCTGAAGAAATTGAAGTAGAAGTAATGACACTAAGTGAGTATTCTACAAAGTATAAAAACGGCGAAACAGTTACCAAGCACGATTTGCTAGACCTAATAGAGTCCGGTGAAATTGAAATGAGCCAAATGTACACAACCTGGCTGGCAGAAAACTTTAATCACGATATGTTAGCATTAGAAATGCCATTCCTATTTGAAAATCACGAACATGCAACTCGTGTACTAGAAGGTGAAGTTGGCGAATATCTATTAGATAAAACAACTGAAAATTCAAATGTGCGCGGCCTAGCGTTTACATATTCGGGTGGTTTCCGTAATGTACTATCAAACAAAAAAGTTAATAATCTAAAAGGTCTAACTGGTGAAGATCAGAACTAATCGTAATCCTGTAGCACAAGAAACTTTTCGAGCACTAGGTGTGGAGTCGGAAGACATCCACATCTGTGAAATTGAAGATCTTGCTGAGCATATTAAGTCTGGCGAATGTGATGCCGGCGAAGGTGTATACAGTCGTGTGTATCCGTTAAAACAAAATGAAGTTACCAAAAGCGTTATTGATAGTAAACATAGTTTGTTTCTTACCACCATGATTATTGGCAATACATTTTATGAAAAGTTAAGCCCGGAAGTACGTGCTATTATCAAAGAAGCGGCATTAGATGCTGGACGTAAAGAACGTTTAAAAACTATTGAAGATGGCGAGCAGGCCAAACAAAAATTGATCAACGAAGGTGTTAACATACACAATCTAACACCAGAAGAACTTGCCGAGTGGAAAGAAAAGACTCAAGTTGTTTACGACAAATTTGAACCTACCTTTACACCAGGATTAGTTGACAAAATCAAACGCAGTTAATTTTACCAAATGATTGAGTAGGTATTTACATCCTACTCAATTTTCTGTATAATCTATAAATCAATTAGGAAATTTAATGTTTAAAACTCAAATATCTGAGCGCATTCCGCGTTCTCTGGCAAAAGTCATAACATGGCGAATCTTGGTAACAATTACAAACTTTCTCGGTGGATGGCTAGCCAGCGGCAATCCCTGGGTCGGCCTAGGTGTTGTTAGTTTTGCTCTGGTAGTAAACAGTATACTGTATTTCTTTCACGAACGTGCATGGAATCGCACAGACTGGGATAGATCAATCAATGAGGAATCAAGATGAAAAAGATTTTAGCTACATTACTAATGGCTTTTGCACTCACAGCACAGGCCAAAGAAACAATTACAATTATTTACGGGTTTAGTGCGTCTGATAACTCAGCAAACTATTCACGTAATTTAGCCAACGAAGCAAACAGCCAACAAACCAAGTATAAATTTTTATTTGATGTTAGGCCAGGCGGCGGTCAAGCAGTTGCAGTAAATCATGTAAAAAATACACGGAACACTATTTTTATGACATCCGGCGCATTTTGGTTACGTCCAGTTTTTTATCCTAACGAAAGTTGGGACGTTAACGAATGGCGCACGATCATGACACAATGTAGCGCACCATTTAGTGTGGCCAGCGTAAAATATAAGTCATGGAATGATGTACCAAAAAATCAACCATTGACTATCGCAACAAGTGGTATGGGTGTATTCAGCCATATCATTGCTTTACAAATTGTAGAACGATATCCAAACATGACTTTAATCCCATTTAAGTCCACGGTAGAAGGTATGTTGGCCGTTGTTAGTGGGCAAGTTGATTTTGCTGTTGGCTTCGTGGGCGATCAAGAAAATTGGACTCACGAAGAAACTAAGACTCGTTTAAATATTCTCGGAACCACTGGTAATGGTGCTGGAAAATATCCTAGTTTAGCAAGCCAAGGCTTTCCGCAGGTTCTAACTAAGTTAGATACACCATATAACTTAATGGTTCCAAAGTCGTTTGATGCAGGCAAGGCAAAAGAAATCCGCGATATACTTGCTAAGGCCGAAACAGCAACAAGTGTACGTAAAAGTTATGCATTAGATTTTTGTGCGCCTATATCTATTCCAGAGAATAAATTAAATGCTTGGTTTGACGAACAGAATAAAACTATACGCAATACCACAAAAGGGTTAACTATTACTCAATGATGCAAATTTATGAATAAATTCGAACACACCACTGTTGCTGATGTGGCTCACGACTCAAATAAAAAGTTAGGTTATTATCTTTTTAATAATCAAATTTATTATAATAAAATGCAAGTGTTACTAGAAGCATCTAAAACATCCAAAGACAACGTAAATAAATCACCAGAGGACGACATTAAATGGTTCTTCAATAATGACGTATTCATGAAATTCCCATGGCATGTGGAACCCGAAACGCCACTTACTGAACTGTATCGTATACGGGCGCAACAACTCAGGGATCAATATGATTATATACGGGTTGAGGCATCAGGTGGGTCCGACAGTAGTACTGTAGTTTATAGCTTTTTACTTAACAACATTCACATAGATGAAATAGTATTTAGATATCCCAAGATTGGTGAGAAGGGAGTTTCTAATACTGCGCGATTTACCCAGTGTGAAAATACTCTAAGTGAATACGAATTTGCTACCAAACCAATGCTTAATTGGATTGCTACTAATTATCCTAAAGTTAAAATCACAATCTACGATTATAGTGAAGACATGATTGCAAACGCAGATCGCGCCGACGAGTCATGGATATTTAAAACTAGACACTATTTACAGCCCGGACATGCATATAAAAATTCCTTAACAGGCTTCACAGAACATCGAAGATTAGCAGACTCCGGTATCAACATTGGCGTCATATACGGCGTAGATAAACCCAAGATATGTATCAAAGATGGTAAGTTCTTTTTATATTTCTTTGACAGTTTAGCAAATTATAACAATCCAGATGTTGGCGATTATACAAATATAACCAATGAATATTTTTACTGGACTCCGGACATGCCAGAGATACTTGCAAAACAAGCTCATATATGTAAGTATTGGTTTAGTATGCCGGAACATTATCAATTTCAAAAAACCCTGCATTGGCCTAATATGGACTTTGCCGCTAGAAACTTATATGAGCAATTAGTCAAGGGAATTGTATATCCAGACTACGACCCAAATACATTCCAGGTTGCTAAACCCAGCAATAATATATACAACGAAATGGACCATTGGTTCCATGTCAACTTCAAAAATACCAAAGCATATAACGTATGGGAAGCCGGCATTAATCACCTACTAACTAACTTTCACGAGTCGTATATAAAAATGGACATACATGGTAGGGCATCAAATATTCAAGAATTTATGAGCCCGTTTTACTATGTTGGGGACAGTGACATTCCTGAGATTGGAGTAATAAAGAATAGAGAATTTATATCCAATAGTCGTTTACCAGTTTCTCAGAGACATGTGCATTTTATAAAAAACAAAATGGTAATTTATTAATGAAAATTGAACATACACAGGTCGCCGGCGTTACTTTAGAATCAAATAAAAAGTTAGGGTATTATCTGTTTGATGACCAAGTGTACTATAATAAATTTCATGTACTACTAGAATCATCCAAAACTGAAAAGAATAAACCACTAAACGATGCAGTTAAATGGTTCTTCAATGATGACGTATTCATGAAATTCCCATGGCACGTAGAACCCAAAACATCAATGCAAGAACTATATCGTATGCGGGCCCAGCAACTCAGGGACCAATACGATTATATACGAGTTGAAGCGTCTGGCGGAGGAGATAGTACTACTGTAGTCTATAGTTTTTTACTTAATAATATTCATTTAGACGAAGTTGTTTTTAGATATCCCAAAACCGGAGAGAATGGTGTGTCCGGAGATGCATGGGCAACTAACTGTGAGAATACCCTGAGTGAGTGGGAATATGCTGCAAAACCATTGCTTAATTGGATCGCTACTAACTACCCCAAGGTTAAAATTACAGTACATGATTATAGCGAAGACATGATTAAAAATGCTGACCGTGCCGACGAGTCATGGATATTTAAAACTAGACATTACCTGCAACCGGCACATGCACATAAACACTCCACTACAGGATTTATTGAACATCGCAGGTTGGCCGATACCAATTCTAAAATTGGTATAATATACGGAATTGACAAACCCAAGTTATGCATTAAAGACGGTAAGTTCTTTTTATATTTCTTTGATAACTTGGCGAATCACAATAACCCCGACGTTGGCGATTATACAAATATAACCAATGAGTTTTTCTATTGGACTCCGGACATGCCGGAGATAGTGGCCAAACAAGCTCACATGTGTAGGCATTGGTTTAGCATGCCGGAACATTATCAATTCCAGCGCACACTACTTTGGCCCAATATTGACTTTTCTGCTAGAAGCTTATACGAACAACTAGTAAAAACCATTGTATACCCAGATTATGATTGCAATACATTCCAAGTAGCTAAACCAAGTAATAACATATACAACGAAATGGATCATTGGTTCCATGTCAACTTCAAGAATACCAAAGCATATAATGTGTGGGAAGCTGGCATTAATCACTTGTTAAACAACCTTAATGAAAATTATATACATCTAGTTAACGGAAAACAAACAAATATTAAAGAATTTATGAGCCCGTTTTACTACATAGGGGAATGTAATATACCAAGCATGGGCGTATTACAAAACAAAGCGTTAATGGATAAAGCCAGGGCAATGGCTACAAAACACGTACACTTTATAAAGAATAAGATGGTAATTTATTAACCAACTCAATGCTCGCATATTTCGATAAATAATTGTACTATGCCAGCAAATATTAAAGATTTACTAAAAAATACACAAGACATTTTCATGACAGATTCTGCTGTCAGCACCCTATTAGACTTTGAACGGGTGTTAGATGAGCTTGATTTATACGCATTTGCCAATTGGAAGCAAGGCGAATTAGTCGAAGGTCCCACATACGAAAAGTACTTTGTAAAATGCACTTTTATGTGGCCCTACAAAAAAATGCCCGATCCCCGTGGCGCACAAAGACTGTCTGAATACGATTGTGATATTACATTTGAACGTGACTTCTTTGAACACCCTATTAAAGTAAAAAGCCCAAACGACTATAAGCCCGGAACAAAAGTTCCTAAAATGGTCAAGAGCCCCATATGGCTAGTTGACATTGTTATGCCTAAGAAGTTAATGGCAGACATTGAAAAAGGTGCTTTAGAACTTGAATCGGGCACAATTGATATGGAAGACATTAATCAAGCATACGAAACCGGTGCTGATAATGATGCTATAGACCAAGAGGAACAAATCAATGACCAACCAACACAGTAACCTATTTGAGGGTCTAGAAGTTGGCGACTTAAAGCGGTTAATCCACCCCGAATTACATATTGACGAATTTAAAAGCAAGTTAGGCGACGATGCCGACGTTGTTGTTGTTAGTTTTAAAGTTGACAGTAAAGATCCAGCAATTGATTTAGTGGCATTCATTGAAAAAGGCTACAGCTGGGTCATTGATGCCGATGTTAGTTCCGGCGAACTTGAAGATGGTTCATATATTGTATTTGTTGAGATGGATCGTGATGCCGACGCTCCAAAAAATATTATGCAGTTAATGGATGAATTATTGAATTTAACAGAGCAAGATGAAAGCGACTGGCGAGTGCGCTATTATAAATCTCGTCAAGAAAAGCAATTAAGCCTTGATGCGTTAGAAGAACTTGTGCCAACTACACCAGAAGCCTACGAAAAGGCCCATGGTCAGTCTGATATTGATCAGTTAAAGACTGCTGCTGGTATAAATGTAACTACTAAAGCACCTAAAAACGACTTTACAGAATCTTTACGTAATCTAGCTGGCATTGCACGTTAGTACTATATAAATACTGAGTATCTACTAAGGAGATAAACATGAGCTTCGATTTCAATTTCACTAAAGAAAAGTTAGCAAAAATTATTACAGGTAACCAATACGTAGACCATTGGTTTGACGCACTGAACACTATATTACCAGATTATGAGATTACCTCATTGAATCGTGTTGCGGCATTTATAGCGCAGACAGCCCATGAATCCGGCAACTATAAAGCATTAAAAGAGAATTTAAATTATCAGGCCGCATCTTTGTGTAAGGTATGGCCAAGGTTATTTCCAACAATGGAAATAGCAAATCAATACGCACATAAGCCAGAGATGATTGCTAATCGTGCCTACGCAGATCGTATGGGCAATGGTAACGAAGCAAGCGGCGACGGGTGGAGACATTGCGGACGTGGACTTATCCAACTAACCGGTAAGGCAAACTATACTGCATTTGCAGAAAGTATTGAAACACCAGTGGATGAATTAGTTGAATTTTTACAGACCTTTGAAGGCGCTGTACAATCAGCTTGCTGGTTCTGGGAAACTAATAACTTAAACCAATGGGCAGACAAAGGTGATATGCTTACGTTAACTAAACGTATCAATGGCGGCACATTGGGACTTGACGATCGTATTAAACATTATAACCATGCATTAGAAGTGCTAGGCGCCTAAATGTTTGGATGGTTAGTTGAACACGCACTATTAATAATTCCAACTTGGGCATGGTTGGCACTTGCTGTTGCTGGCGCAGTAGTATATTATCTCAGCGGATTTATTCTAGCATTTCCACAATTTAAGCCATATGGCATATTAGTTAAAGTAGTCGGAGTACTGGCATTACTTGGCGGAGTATTCATGACCGGCGGCGAAGGAGTTACAGCTATATGGCAACAACAAATTAAAGAATCAAACGAACGTATTGCTATAGCCGAAGCGCAAAGCAAAGAAGTTAATGTTAAGATAGTGGAAAAGGTTGTTAAGCAATTAGAAGTAGTGCATCAAAAGGGCGCTGAAGTTATAAAGTATGTGGATCGCGAAGTTACCAAATACGATAATACCTGCCCTGTTCCTGATGTGGTAGTCAAGGCACACAATGCGGCCGCATTAAATCAATCAATTGAAAAGGATAAGAAATGAAATACTTACTAATCCTGGTTACAATTATGCTAACAGCATGTGCATCTACAGTACCAACCATAGCTAAATTTCCCGAAGTGCCATCGCAACTATTAGAGAAGTGCCCACCATTAAAAACAATACCAACAGAAACAACAGTATTCAGCGAGTTAACTAAAACAGTTACAGTTAACTACACAACATATTATGAATGTGCAATAAAACAAGAAGCATGGGCTGAATGGTTCAATACTCAGAAGAAAATATACGAGAGTTTAAAATGAAAAAATTAATATACGTAGCCTTGTTTTCGTTGTTGTCTGGATGTGCAAGTATTCAAAATATATACGAAGCATATACAATGGCTAAGTTTGATGTTAACGAGTATCAATACATCACACGTATACGTACACACGCACAGCTAGGTGGTCCATTGTGTGGAACACCCGACGTTAAAGAACATGTTAAGTATATTTTTGTAGTGGCACAAGAATATAAAAACTACGCAGAATTAATACCCAACAATCAAAACAGTTTTAAATTAGCAACAACGCTAACGCAAATTACTGATGAATTTGCTAAAAAATATCAAGGTGCAGAAACACCGAGTGTTGTATATTGCAAGGCTAAATTTATGGCTATCGAACGTTCAAGTGAGAACATACAAAAGGTTATAGGAGCCAAGCCAAGATGAACGCACAACAAATTTTAGATGGCATTTACGGAACACAAACACAAGACCCCATTGCACAGCAATTAGCAGGGGTATTAGCACAATACACCCAACAATTTCAAGCAGGGCAGATGAGCAAAGACGAATACGCTGAACTAGTAAGAGATTTACAAACAGAACAACTAATTAATGCTCAGTGTAGTGACTTAGAAGCCAAAGAACGGTTAAATACAATATGTAATGCAGTATTAAATGCAGTGGACATACTAAGTAGCATATAAAAATAATTCAAATAGGAGCTAATAATGAGCGAAGTAAGCGAAAGCGAAAAGAAAAAAGAAGATTGGATGAATAGCAAATGGCGTCCAATGATGGGCTGGATGTACATGTCAGTATGTGTGTTTGACTTTGTATTGGCCCCAATTTTATGGTCAATGTTACAAGCAGTATTTCACGGCGGGGTAAACGTACAATGGCAACCACTAACATTGCAAGGTGCTGGTTTATTCCACATTGCGATGGGTGCTGTCCTTGGTATTGCGGCAATGGGTCGTACACAGGAAAAATTAGCAGGTGCTAATAATGGCGGAGCAGGCGGTACATCATATACTGCGCCAGCACCAATTAGCAGCCCATCACCAAGTACAAGTGCTCCGCCGGCACCAAGCTGGGGGACAACGCCGGTGGCAAGTCCATTCCCGAGTGCTCCGGTAGCAAGTCCATTTCCAAGTGCTCCGGTGGCTACGCCATTGATGAGTTCGTCTGGTAAGTTGGCACCACAGCCGGCACAAGATCCGGTACTATAAATTAAAAATAAGGAAATATCATGAAATATATCATATCAGCGTTTGCATTACTCGCATTACTTACAACTAACCCAGTGTTTGCTGCTGGCGAGACTAAAGAAGTATGTAAGGATGCAGTGGGTAAAGATGGTAAGGTTGTTAAAAATAAAGATGGTTCTGCCAAACAAACCTGTAAGAAAATTAAGGTACACAAAAAGGCAGAAGGCACTAAAGTACCTGAAAACTCAAAAAAATAGACTACATCATCAAAAACAAAAGCCGATTGAGTTGACACCAGTCGGCTTTTCATTTATAATAGCAACATGACTCATTATGCTACCCTAGGTGTTGCCGAAAACGCAAATGCCGACGATATTAAAAAAGCCTACCGAAGGTTAGCGAGTCAACACCACCCGGACAAAGGTGGCGACACTAAAAAGTTTCAAGAAATACAAACCGCATACGATACCATAAGCGATAATGAAAAACGACAACAGTACGATATGCAACGCAGTGGACGAGGACCGCAGCAATTCCATTTCCACCAAGGTGATGTGAATAACGCGGACATAAGCGAACTATTTAGAAATTTTGGATTTGGTGGTGCTGACCCATTTACACCATTTAGGCAACAACAGCAACAAAGACGCAATAAAGATTTGCGTGTAGAAGTTGCAATCCCATTAGTTTCAACGTTAGAAGAACAAACCAAAGTCATTAGTGTATTGACCACTACCGGAAGCAGAGAGACTGTTGAAGTTAAAATACCAAAGGGCATAACAAATGGCACCAATATAAAGTATGCCAATCTAGGTGATAACTTATTCAATACTATACCGCGTGGTGACTTATATGTTCAAATTAATGTTCATAATGCGGAGAATTTTTTTGTAAACAACATTGACTTATACACATCAATTAGTGTAAACTGTTTACTAGCAATAACAGGTGGAGTCACTACTATTACAGGCATCGATGATAAAAGTTTTATATTAACAATTCCGCAAGGAACACAACCAGGTACTAAATTTAGAATAGCACAACAAGGATTATACCAATTGAATTCGAATATTAGAGGCAATTTGTTTGTAGAAATGAATGTTACAATCCCGCAAAATCTAAACACAGATCAATTACAAATAGTTAAATCAATCCTCAATCCTCAATAAATATTTTTATATGATAAATCACAATCCCGAAATAGAAGTGGTAATTACCAACGCAACAGAGTTGGCACGTAAGTACAATCACGAGTATGTGACGTTAGAACACCTTGCACACGGATTACTTAGTTATAAACCATTCAGCGAGCTCATGTTAGCATTTGGAGTAGATGTTGATGGTATACTAAACGACCTTGACGAGTATATCCAAAAGCAAACATACATTGCTGGCGGCGAAGTTGATATTGTACCAAAGAAAACACATAGCCTAGAGCGTGTGTTCAATCGTGCATTTACTCAGGTGTTATTCAGTGGTCGTAACCATGTTCAAATTATTGATATCTTTTTGAGTCTGTCAAATGAAAGCAATAGCCATGCTAGTTACTTTTTTATTAAGTATGGACTAGAACGTAGTCAAGTTGTTGACTTTTACAATAAACACTATGTTGAAACAAAACAAAAACGTATACCGGCTAGTGCTCGTTCTGATGCTATTTTGGCTGAGTATTGCGAAAACTTAAACGTACAGGCCAAAGAAGGAAAGATTGATCCTGTGGTTGGGCGTGAGTTTGAATTGGATGAGATCGCGCAGATCCTGGCTAAACGTAATAAATCAAATGTGTTAATGGTTGGTGATGCTGGTGTGGGTAAGACAGCAATCGCAGAAGGACTTGCACGTAATATCACTACCGGCGATGTACCAGAGTACCTACGTGATTATACTGTATACAATCTTGACATTGGCAGTTTACTTGCTGGGTCTAAGTACCGCGGTGAGTTTGAAGAAAAGTTTAAAGACGTTATTGGTGCATTGAGACACAAAGGTAAATGTGTGTTGTTCATTGATGAAGCACATCAGATGCGTGGTGCAGGTGCCGGTGGTGGTGGATCATCTGTGGACTTTGCTAACATGATTAAACCAGCATTGTCCAAGGGAACAATTAAAGTTATTGCATCCACAACATGGGAAGAATATACAGGTAGCTTTGAAAAAGATCGTGCGCTAATGCGTAGGTTCTGCCGTATGACGATTGAAGAACCAAGCTCTGTAGTCGCAAAAGAAATTCTACGTGGACTTCGCGAGTATTTTGAAAAGTTCCACGGTGGTAGTATTAGTGACGAAGCAATTGAAGCCGCAGTTGAGTTGAGTGTACGTTATCAACCGGATAAGAAATTACCGGATAAGGCAATTGATTTAATTGATACTGCTTGTGCTAAATTAAAAATTAATGCAATGGCGTGGACCTGCCGTAAGAGTCATATTGTAGATATCATTAGTAAATTTACTAAAATTCCAGCAGAACAAATTGGATCTGAATCTACAAAGAGTCTTGTTAATCTCGAAGAAACAGTTAAAACAAAGCTCTATGGGCAAGATGCTGTAGTTGAAACAGTACTTGAAAAAATCTATGTTGCCCGTGCTGGACTTAAAGCAATGAACAAGCCAATTGGTAACTTCTTATTTCTGGGACCAACAGGCACAGGTAAAACAGAGCTTGCCAAGTTACTTGCTGAAGGTATGGGAATGAAACTCTTGCGATACGATATGAGCGAGTATCAAGAAAAACATTCCTTGTCTAAGTTGATTGGTGCTCCCCCAGGATATGTAGGCTACGACGATAGCAACTTAGGTGGTGGTATGCTAATCAGTGATATTGAAAAAAATCCTAATTGCGTTATACTGTTTGACGAAATTGAAAAAGCACATCCAGACGTAACTAATATCCTACTACAGCTAATGGATGAAGGTGCAATTACCAGTAGCAATGGTAAGAAGGCCGATGCACGTAATAGTATTGTTATTCTAACAAGTAACCTAGGCGCAAGTGCTAACGAACAAAACAATATTGGATTCGGTCGCGAGTTACAGAAGTCTGGTGAGGATGACAAAGCTGTTAAAGACTTCTTTAAGCCTGAGTTCCGTAATCGTTTAGATGGTATTTGTAAATTCAATAAACTAGATGACATAAGCATTAGGAAAATTGTTGCTAAGTTTATTAACGAAATAAATGACCTACTAAGTGAGAAGTCATTGAAAATTAGACTAACCGAAGCCGCTGTTGATCAATTGGCAAAAGTTGGTTACGATAGTAAAATGGGTGCAAGACCCTTGGGACGTAAAATCAACGACCTTATCAAGGTACCGTTAAGTAAAAAAATATTGTTTGATACTATAGTACCAAACAGTATTATTGAAATTGATTACGACCAAGTTGAATTTAAATTTAATACGTTGGGACAATATTTGTCTGCAACACCAACCATAGACTCCAATGGATACATCGTTCTGGATTCAGTGCAATCCTGATATAACTGTAGAACACACTACTAAAAAGTATTTTGGGAAATATCTATATAAACTAGATATATATTCTCCTGCTGGTAGATTAATATACAGCAAAGGAGATATACTTAGTGGACTAGATCATCGAAAACGCACAGCCAAAACGATTAATCATGCTGGTTGGTGGGGTTCCGGCGGAAACAATTTTAAAGGAATAGATAGAGCAGATGTAGGTTTATTGGATGCCATTAGAACGTTGCGTAATAATCCAGCACACACTATTCATTTACGGGTAGAAGAACCGCACGTTCAAATATATGCGTCAACTGAATCTGAATTACAGTCATTAGTTAATAACAAGTTTGGCCAATTCCTCCCAGCCCTATTTAGAATAACAGGACCCGAAAGTAGCACAGCAGCAAACATATTAGAAACTGGTGCCATTATCCGAAAGAAAGAAGTTGGCTACAAATACAAAGTTATTCTCAGAGATGGTAGATATACACAAGAAGTTAAGGCGGGCATATTACAGTACCTAATAAATATTGGGTTGACTACTGTAAAAATACCCAAAAGCGCCATTAATTCGCTGGGTACAAATAATTCATTTATTTGGAATTGTTATTTCTACACAAACGACCTAAGTATAAACACTTTTATAACTTTGATATCCCCGGGCATAATATCAAAATCGCACGAGCTGGTCATACTAGCCGATAAATAGAAGTATACTTCAAGGAGTGGCAAATGGCCAAAATTCAAACCGAAACAGTTGTAATCACCTTCAATAAACTAATCAAAGACTCAGATGCTGAAACAGCATCATTAACTGCCGATACCTTATCAGCACTAGAGCAAGTGGCCCAGGAATTAGCGGGCAGTGGCGTAGTAGTTGAAGTACAAGTAGCTTAATCAATTAACCAGAGAGAACTCAATGAGCGACAAAAAAATTAATCAAAAAGATGCGGTAGCAATGATCAAGGCAGCAGCCGCAAAACAAAAACTTGCGGCGGCTCAACCGCAGGCACAACAAGAAGGCCAACCGTACGATTTTAAACGAAATCATTTACACATTGGTATTCCTTGTTATGGTGGTATGGTATCCGAACCTACTATGACTAGCTTTTTAAGATTTACTCTTTTGGCTACACAGGCTGGATTAAATTGGTCACTTGACACAATGGTTAACGAATCATTGGTTACTCGTGCTCGTAACAATTTAATGGCTAAAATGATGACCAATAAAGAAGCAACACATTTTATGTTTATCGATGCAGATATACGTTTCCAACCTGATAGTATCTTATCAATGATGGCGCACGAAAAAGATGTCATTGGTGGACTATATCCTAAAAAAGCACTACCGGTTAATTATGTTATTAACTTAAAACCAGAAACAAAAATCCAAGGCGACATTTTTACAGTTGATACAATGGGTACAGGTTTCCTAATGTTTAAGCGCAATGTATACGAGAAGTTAATTGCCGCACATCCAGAATGCAAATATGTAGACGATGTGGGTCTTGGTAAACAATATGAGCCAATGATGTATTCAATCTTTGATTGCGAAATCGATGAGCGTGGACATTATCTAAGCGAAGACTGGTTGTTCTGTCGTAGATGGCAAAAAATTGGTGGCGAGATTTGGGCCCATAGTAAAGTATTGCTCAATCACGTTGGACACTACGAATATGCTGGTGACTTGGATAAACTCAAAATTGCCGAGCGTGGCAGTATGGGTATTATTGAAGATACCCTCGCTTCACAAGGTGCCAGAGTAGAAAAGGCATAACAACGGAGTTTATATGTCATCAACAGAAAAATTGCATTTTAAAGTTGGCCTATCAGGAACCTATTGGAAAAAGGTTCCTGTTTATAGTGTACTAGTTAATGACTTAACAATTTTTACAAAAAACAAAATAACAAATCCAACAGACGAAGTTGAATATATTGAGTTTGATGCTGAAATAGCAGATGGGCCTGCTACTCTGCATATACGCCTTGACAATAAAGACTGGACAGATACTGTACAAAATGACGATAAGACCGAAATTCTTAAAGACATGATGTTAAACATAGTAAGTATTGAAATTGATGAAATTTCCCTTGGTAATTTAGTATACACTAAGAGTATTTTTGTTGGTGATGATACTACTCGACCAGATCTTGACAAATGTGTAAATTTAGGATGGAACGGTACTTGGACTTTAGAGTTTACCAGCCCATTCTACATTTGGCTCCTTGAAAACATTTAAACTAAATATAGTAATAGGATACTATTACTATGTTTCTTTCAGAACTTAACGAACCAAATTTACTTGTAGTCTACTGCGGTAGATTCCAGCCTTTTCACAAAGGGCATCATGCTGTATACGAATACCTCACCGGCAAATTTGGGGTTAACAATGTATATATTGCAACCAGCAACAAAGTAGATCCCCCACGTAGCCCATTTTCCTTTTCAGAGAAGTCATATTTCATGCAATTGACTGGGGTTCCCGGCCACCGTGTTATACAGGTATCCAACAATTATAATGTAACAGAAGTAGCAAAAGCATTAAACATGGACGATCAATCCATGGCAAATACTGTGTTAATTTTCCCAGTTAGTGAAAAAGATATGGCTGAAGAGCCACGTTTTCAATCCTGGACTAAAAAAGACGGCTCCCCGGGTGCTCTACAACCTTTAGAAAATATTAAAGATACCAAGAGCATGAAAGAGTTTGCTTATATAATGACTGTACCTACATTTGACTTTAAAGTAATGGGACAACCAATGCGGTCGGGTACAGAACTTAGACAACAATACATTGATAGTGATGAAAAAACACGCGGTACTATAGTTGCAGATTTGTTTGGTAAGTACACCAGAGAAGCAGAGCAACTTATGACTAAAGCATTGGCGCCAGCTGCACCAATTGCTCCTCCTACAGCCATTCCTAAGTTACCTAAACCTGCCAAAGCTGCAGGTGGTGTAGTAAAGGGTATTAAAGAAGGCGGACTCGATCATTCATGGGCTGTTAAAGATGAGAAAACTGGTGAGATGGGTATACGTCCTGCTGGTGGTATGGGTACATGGACTGAACCTACTTTAATAAGTAGCCTACTCCGCGACCTAGCAACAGTTGAAGCAAAAATTACTGCAAAAAACGCAACTGATGCTGAGTATATACTGTATCAAAAATATAGCACAGTAAAAGCTAAACTACAAGCACTGGCAAAATACGAACAATTTGTACTACGCAATGGTAAGCGTGCCATTAAGCCGGGTCGAGAAATTGATCTAGGAGAGGACAAATAATCATGTCCTTGGTAGCAATGAGTGTTGATATTTACTGTGATAACTCACATGGTAAGCACCCGTATTATAGACTATGGGTTGACAACGAATTGCTAACTGAACGCACATGGATTTGGCCCACGTACGAAATTTTTATACAAGAGAATATAGAAGTGGATATAGAACCCGGCGAACATCATATCCGCATTGATAATTGCGGGTCAAAAACAAATTTTGATCTAAAGAATTTAATAGTAGATGGAACTCCACTGCAAGCCGTAACATCACATCAAGATTTGAGCTTTACAATCTAACACATAAATATACAATATTGGGATTAACCGAATGAAAACAACAGAATTTATTAATGAAAATGCCTTTATTGGGCAAGATGCACATATTATGCACGAAGAGCATAAGCTACAGTCTATACGTGTAAATTTGCATAATATCGCCATAAACAGCGTAGCAATCCATAAACTATTACGTAGACTTGAAAGCGATAGCGACATTGCGCTATATGCCGAATCAATCAAAGAAGCCGAATCATTGATACAACATGTATTAGAAGAAGTAGAATACGCAACAGCAGACCATAGTTATATGGATGCTGAAATGGAATCGTTTAATCCAACTATTGCTGAAGCTAAGTTTGCCGAAGAAACATTGCCTTGGGAAACCGATGCTGAATCTAAAAAGCGCGAAGCTGGTGAGAAAGAAAAATCTGCATTTAAAAAACCAAAGAATCCTAATCGTACTGGACCCGATGCTGCCAAGGCACTGGCACAAAAAGGCGCATCTACTGTTAAAGAAGATGCAACTGGTGGTTCTTCGATGAGTAGTTCTGTTGCTGTTACTCCACAGACGCTGGGTGAAAAAGGCACATTCAGTAAAAAAGAAGTTAATAAAAAATTAGGCAATTATAGTAATGTACTTACACGCGGCGGCCCAGTTAAGGTTGGGAAGTCAAAATAATGGATAATAATTTTAACGACATTTTAAATATTTTTAAGCGTTTAGATGAAAGCGCAAAACCTGTTGTACAGGAAAATAATGATTTTCCGGGCTATTGGACAGGTAAGATGTCGGCTAAACAATCTAGAAATAAAATGGTTGGTGCCGCTGAGAGTATTGAACAAAAACTACAAAAGCAATTTGACAATCCAAAAGACGAACCACAGAAGCAAAAGTTTCGTGTGGAAGTTACAGTAAGCGACCCAAACCACACAATGGTAACTCAGCGCAATGAACTAAAACGTAGGGTATGTAAAGTAACAGCAACCGATGAAAATAATGCTGTTGACACGGCAATCCATTGGTATAAAAAACAAGGTTATAAAGTACACGATCATCACTTCATTGGCGCAGACGAACAATCGTTAACAGAATTTGGTGCCGACGGCATTGGCGCAACTCCCGGTGCACAAGCTGCTGATCCAGCCGCAGATGCAAAAGAACTACAAGCAACAACACAGGCCTTACAAAAACTTGGTGCTGTAACTGGTACAAAAATTCCAGTTGCACAAACAGCAAAATCAATGTCTAGTGATGCACCACCAAGCCCAGCCGATAATGCAAAAAATGCAATGGTCGCTAAACAAATTGAGCCTTTGTTAACCGATCCAGCTGCCGCGGGCAAGTTAACTAGTTTAATTAAACAGCAACAAACTGAACCCGGAGCCGAATAATGTTTTTACATGACTTTTTTGATACTAAAAAATCCGCAGTTAAAGAAGGAGAAACTACTTTAACTAAAACTGGTCGTGTACATCGCTCAACAGATGCGTACGGTGGTACCCCACGCGAGCCAGATTCACTTGGTAACAAGTTAGATAAAGCTGGCACAAATAGTATTGAACGAGCATTAGATATTAAGTGGGATAGAAAGAAAGAATGGCAAGGCGGCGTTGAAGTAGATACGTCAGAAGGAATAGCTGGTGAACTGATTGGTGGTACCATTGGTGGAGTAGCAGGAACATTAGGTGGTGCCGCAGTAGGTGGTCCAATGGGTGCATTAGTTGGTGGTGCCGCAGGCGGTACTGCTGGACAAATGGCCGGTAGAGAGCTAACTAAAGAAGAAGGCCGAGAACGAATTTATAGCAATGGCGATAGAGTAAAATTAAATTCTACATACGCCGATTATCGTAACCCAAATGAGATATTCACTGTATCACAATGTGATCAAGAACGTAAACGTTGTTGGATCGGCGATAAAAGCGGTAGTGGATGGTATGCAACATTTGATCAATTGATTCCAGCAAGATCTCGTGCCAAAGAAGATGACACCAAGTTAAACAAAAATATCGATAACGGCCACCTACGTATGTTGGTACACCGTGCAATGAAAGCAAGACAAGCTGGAAAGTCATTGACTAGTGTAATGCGGTCCGATGAAATTAAAACATTGCTAATGGCCAAAGGCACAGGACAATTAAAAGATTTATTTGCAGAAGATTCATGGCATGGCGAAGGCGAAGCATGGCACGGCGGTGGCAATGAGCCAATGGATGCATGGCACGGACAAGAAGGCGTAACAGAAGAACAACTTGATGAATTTTTGCCAGCATTGGCCGCAGGTGCCGGTGCATTGGCACGTGGTGCTGCAATGGCAGGAGGCGCGGCGCTAAAAGGCGCACAAGTAGTGGGTGGTGCGGCATTAAAAGGTGCTCAAGCAGTTGCTCCGGGTCTAGTAAAAGGCGCTCAAGCGGCAGGTAATGCTGTTGTAAAAGGTGCTCAAGCAATTGCTCCGGGCGTTGTAAAAACTGGACAAGCAATTGGAAAAGTCCCAGGTCAAGTTGAAAAAGGATTAATAAAGGGCTTTGAAGTTCTTGATGCTCTTGTTCCAGGCGGCATCTTTGATGCAAACGGTAATATAAAGAGTCCTCAAATCTTATCAAAATTCTTAACACCACAACAAATACAACAGGTGCAACAACAGCCAGTACAACAACAATCACCTAGCCAACAAGTAGCACAGAATCAACAACAAGTTGCGGCCGAAGGTTATTTTTCAGATCTAGATGTTCAAAAGAAAGATAGGCAGTATGCTGGTACAAAAGCATATCACGCTAAGAAGAAAGCCGAAAAAGAAAAGAATGCTACAGATGCCAAGACCGCGTTTGATGCTAAGTTTGGTGGTAGCAATCCAGTGGGTTCTCTTAAAATTAGAGAGCAAGGTGTGGCGGAAGGTACCAACTACTGGACTAAGTTACAGGACGCTCGCAATAAAAAAATAAATAGTTTAGTCAACGAATTAAAAGAGAGTATAATGTAATGGAAGAACTACAAAAAGCCGCTAAGATAGCATTTGCCTCAGAATTTAGTTTTTATCTAAAGGCACATTTCTTTCACTGGAACGTAGAAGGTATCAACTTCCGTGAACTACACGATTTGTTTGGAACGATCTACGAAGAAGTATATGGTAGTATTGATGACTTTGCTGAAAAGATCCGTGCCTTGGGTGCGTATGCGCCAGGTAGTAACAGTCGCTTTAGTATGCTTAGTCGTATAGAAGATGAAACCGATGTGCTACCCGCTGAACAAATGGTTGTTGAACTATTACAAGATAGCGACAACATGGTTAAAATTTTAAAACGTGTATACGACATCGCCGAGGCTGCTGGCGAACATGGTTTCTCTAACTTCTTGGCTGAACGTATGGATGCACATCGCAAGCACAGCTGGCAATTGCGTGCCACAGCAAAATGAAAGTAAACGAAGTCTTATTGGAAAATAAGAATAATGCTTTTATTAAGCAACATATCCAATGGCTTGCAGATCAATTGGATATTAAAAAACTACCAAAGATCACATTATTAAACGATCCTGTTGATACAACGTTTGGCCAATATGATCCAAACACTAAAAGTATTAAGTTAGTAACAGGTGGACGACATCCAGTTGATGTGTTGCGTACATTGGCACACGAACTGACACATTACAAACAAGATATTGAAAATAACTTACCCGATGGTGCTGGTGAAACTGGCACCGACCAAGAAAACGAAGCAAATGCTAATGCTGGTATTGTCATGAGAGATTTTGCACAAGAGAATCCAGATCAGTTCGGTTTGGATAAAGGTGCATTGGCCGAAGGCAAAATTGCCGAGGTAAATGACGAATGGTTTAAACAAGGTGCATTTAAAACTTTTAAGAAAGCCGCCCCAGTTAAGTATCAACTTGCACAACAACACGGGACAGTTGACACCTTAGAAGGTCCAGTTAGATATGAAGCGGGTCATTATATAATGACAGGCCCTAAAGGCGAACGATATCCTATCTCTCCAGACAAGTTCAATACATTATATGATGACAATGGCGACGGAACTGCTACCCCCAAGAAAATTTCTAAGTTAGCTAAACTAGCCGACCACGATGGTGTACTACATACCAGTTGGGGTGATCTGCAATACACAAAAGGTAATGATTATATCGTACGCCATGGTACCGGTGATTATGGTGCTGTTAAAAAAGATATTTTTGCACAGACATACAATAATCCTGAGCAAGGTGTGGCGGAACATATCGTTAAGCACGGTAGCCAATTTCGTTTGCTTAGTAAAAAAGGTAAGAACTTAGGTACATTCCCTTCACACAAAGCCGCGGCCAAACACGAAGGCGAAGTTGAATACTTTAAGGCACATCCTAAGAAATGAACGAATACCCAGTATACCCAGAAGACGACGGCTATGATAGTCCACGAAATCCTTTCAGCCCAGCCTGATCCCAAGGCAGAATTAGATGCTATACTTGCTAAATGTTGCGAGATGATTCTTGATGGGCAAACAAAAGAGCCAGACCATTATGGGATGGTTGCGGCCTGTGTAGTTTGCCCAGGAGGCAAAAAAGTTTGCCGTACTAGTTATAAAGAAGATGACAAGTATGTACACGCAGAACGTGCCGCAATAGATGCCTGTGGCGAAGTTGACCCGGACTGTATGATTGTCACTACCTTAAGTCCTTGTAATCGCCCAATGGATGACCGATATCGTGAAAGCTGTGAGGATTTAATTGCCGAGTATGGTATTAAGCATGTCTATTGTGGATATAAAGATCCAAGCCAAAAACAAGATACCAGCGTTGAAACAGAAAATACAAAACTTAAAGAGCTTTGTAAAAAGTTCGCAGATACTTTTTTATGAAATCAAGCGAAATACAACCACGTAAGTTAGTTATATTTGATATCGATGATACGCTGGTACATACACAGACCAAAGTCCGCGTTATCAAACACGGTGCTGTTGTTAATAACTTAAACAGTCATGAATTTACCCATTACAAACTACAACCAGGCGAATCATTTGATTTTGAAAACTTTCGTAACGCACACGACTTCTTTCATAATAGTAAACCTATTATTCCAATGATCAATCAACTCAAGCACGATATCAATACCGGCAATAAAGTTGTTATGGTTACAGCCCGTGCAGACTTTGATGATAGAGAATTGTTCCTGGATACATTTCGCAAATATGGTGTAGACATGAGTAAAGTACATGTATACCGTGCAGGTAATATGCAAGGTAAGGTACCAATTGAACACAAGAAAAAATCTATAATAAAAAATTTACTGAATCAAGACAAATATACAAAAGCTATTATGTACGATGACGCTAAACCAAATTTGGATCTGTTTGTGAGCCTTAAACACGAACACCCAACTACTAAATTTTATGCATGGCATGTAAGTTTAGAGGGACAGGCCAGCGAATATCAGCGTTCGGACGAAGAACACCCTTAGGACCCGTTTAATTACGGTGGTGTAGGTTTTGCCGCTACCTTTCAAATATTATGGAGTCGTGCCCGGAATGTATTTGGAAAAAGCGGCTTTCTCTTTTCCAAAACTTCTCTTGCAATTTTAAATAAGTAACTGTATAATAAATCAATTAACTAGGAGACTTTATGTCATCAAATGGACCGCGCATGTTTAGTGCAGAACAAAAAGCAAAACTTACACAAATTATTAACGAAGGTATGGGTGTACTTCAAGAAGTTGAAGACCTTAATGCAGGACTTAATGATACCATTAAAGCTATTGCTGAAGAAATGGAAATTAAACCAGCTATTCTAAAGAAAGCAATTAAAATTGCCCAAAAGTCTAGACTTGGCGAAATGAATCAGGATCACGAAGAGCTCAATACTATTCTTGAGACAGTGGGCAAAACGCTTTGATTAATATGCTTGAAGGGTGGTTTAATACCACCTGGCATTTTGCCAAAACAGATTATCAAGATTGGCCATTGCGGTTCACTCTTGAAATGGTTGCATGGGCTGTAAGCATTGGCTGTAGTTTAGGTATGATGCTTACTGTACCTAACCCACCGTTGATCTGGCTGTACCCTGCCTGGATAACAGGTTGCGTGATTTATTGTTGGGCGGCGTGGACTAGAGGTTCTTTTGGAATGATGGCAAATTATTTGCTATTGAGCACAATTGATTTAATAGCACTTGGCCGCATGATAAGTAAAGTAGTATAATGTATCAAGGGTCGCTCACTTAACGAGCATGTAGAGTATGTGCGGGCTATAAGTCGCATTGGAGATTTTAATTGAGTTACATTGACGCTCTCTTTGATAGAGACAAAGATAGGATTCATGTAGTTGAACGTGTAAATGGTGAGCGGGTATATAAAGAATATCCAGCTAACTACACATTCTACTATGATGATCAAAAAGGCAAGTATCGTACCATCTACGATACTCCCGTTTCTAAATTCACCACACGCAACGGTAAAGAATTTCATAAAGAGATTCGTGTTAATTCCAACAAGAGATTGTGGGAATCGGACATAAACCCAATCTTCCGTTGCTTAGAAGATAATTACTCCGGAATTGAATCTCCAAAACTACACACATGTTTTTTTGACATTGAAGTAGACTTTGATCCGGAACGTGGCTACAGTAAGCCCGACGATCCATTTAATGCCATTACAAGTATTTCACTGTACATGGATTGGATGGATAAACTTGTAACCCTTGTTGTTCCACCTAAGAGCTATTCTTGGGAGTCTGCTGAAGAAATTTGTAAAAACTTTGACAACTGTTATTTGTTTGAAAACGAAGCAGACATGCTTAACACGTTTTTAGACTTAATAGATGATGCAGATATATTAAGTGGTTGGAACTCCGAAGGGTACGATATCCCATATACCACAATGCGTATAAATCGTGTATTGAGCAAAGATGACACACGACGCCTATGCCTATGGGGACAATTTCCTAAACAGCGGACATTTGAACGTTTTGGTGCAGAGAACCTAACATTTGATTTAATTGGTCGTGTGCATATGGACTATATGCAATTGTACCGTAAGTATACATACGAAGAAAGACACTCTTACTCATTAGATGCTATCGGCGAATACGAAGAAGTCGGTAGTAAAGTAGCCTATGAAGGCACATTGGATCAACTCTATAATAAAGAGTTTTCTAAATTCATAGACTACAATCGCCAGGATACTATGTTGTTGGCCAAGTTGGATAAGAAGTTACGCTTCTTAGATCTTGCAAATGAACTTGCACATGATAATACTGTACTGTTACCAACCACAATGGGTGCGGTTGCTGTGACGGAACAAGCTATTATTAACGAAGCTCATCAACGTGGTATGATTACACCTAACCGGAGATCAAGAGATGACCAAGGAAATACGCAAGCCGCAGGTGCCTATGTTGCTTATCCCAAAAGGGGCATTCACGAATACATTGGCGCAATCGACATCAACTCGCTCTATCCCTCGGCTATTAGAGCCCTTAACATGGGGCCAGAAACTATCGTTGGGCAACTCAAACAAACAATGACTGACAAGTATATTGCAGACAAGATGGCCGCAGGGTCGTCATTTGCAGATGCTTGGGAAAATATGTTTGGTAGCATAGAGTATCAAGCGGTAATGAATATGGAAATAGGCACAGAGATTACCATTGACTGGGAAGGTAGTAACAGTACTGTACATTCAGCCTCTGAAGTATGGCATATGATTTTTGATTCTCGCCAGCCATGGACGTTAAGTGCCAACGGAACTATATTTAAGTACGACATGAAAGGTATTATCCCCGGACTATTAGAAAGATGGTATGCTGAACGAAAAGAAATGCAAGCAAAGAAAAAGGCCGCAGAAACTCCTGAAGAAACTGCCTTCTGGGACAAGCGGCAATTGGTTAAAAAAATTAACCTCAATAGCCTGTATGGCGCCATCCTTAACCCGGGGTGCAGGTTCTTCGATCATAGGATTGGCCAAAGTACGACGCTTACGGGGAGGATTATTGCGAAGCACATGGACGCCCATGTCAACGAAGCTATTACAGGTGAATACAACCACGTCGGCGAAGCGATTATCTACGGTGATACAGACTCGGTCTATTTCTCAGCCTGGCCGGCGCTTAAAGAAGAAATAGCCACGGGACGTATGGAATGGAACAGAGAGATCTGTGTCCAACTATACGATACTATTGCAGATAGCGTAAATGAATCATTCCCTGGATTCATGGAACGTGCATGCCATGTTCCACGTGATATGGGTACCATTATTAAAGGTGGTAGAGAAATGGTTGCCAGCAAAGGTCTGTTTATTAAAAAGAAACGCTATGCTGTATTGATTTACGATCTTGAAAACAATAGATTGGACACACATGGTAAGCCTGGCAAAGTAAAAGCCATGGGTCTTGACCTTAAGCGCAGTGATACTCCCAAGGTAGTACAAAACTTCCTAAGCGAGATCCTATTAGAAGTACTAACTGGTACTGGTAATGTTAAACAAAAGGTAATTGACAAAGTTCGTGATTTTAAATTACTCTTTGCAGAACGACCGGCGTGGGAAAAAGGTACACCTAAACGTGTAAACAATTTAACCAAGTATACAGCAGAAGAAGCACGTCTTGGTAAGGCAAATATGCCGGGACACGTTCGTGCCGCAATGAATTGGAATAACCTTAAACGTATGCACGGAGATAATTATTCCATGGCAATTGTTGACGGAATGAAAACTGTTGTGTGTAAACTCAGAGACAACCCACTGGGATATACCAGTGTTGGCTATCCTACAGACGGAACTCATATTCCACAGTGGTTTAAAGATTTGCCTTTTGACCAAGACAGTATGGAAATGGGAATTGTAGATCAAAAAGTAGAAAACTTACTGGGTGTGCTTGAATGGCAAATTGCCGAAAGCACAGATATTAAAACAACATTTGATGCATTGTTTACCTTTGAGTAAGTTATGGCTCTGTACGATCTAGTTACCTTAAAAACACAACTAACCGAAGCGTTAGATGTTGCTCCGTCAATTGAAAAATTAACAGAACTGCGTACGGCTATTTTAAATATTAAGTTACAGGTACAACAGTTAACACCAGAACAAATAGAATACATCGATAGCATGGTAGCACATTATGATAATGTAATTGCAATTGCCACTGCCCCTGTTAATAGTAATAAAGAGTTTTTGCGTAAAATTGATACAGAAATTAACGAAATTACTCACCGTTTATTTGCGGGCAACTATGATTTAGAAAACAGACCCGGTGACGTTCACTTTGTTAGACGCAGTAGACGCATTAGTATCGAAGGGCAATTTGATGATAACCAACACGTAATTCGACAAAAGATAGCCACTAGAACCAGTTGGAAATATCCATCATTAGAAATTGGATGTCGTGACGGTGAATGGACTCAGCATTTAATAGCTGCCGACCCTTTATATGTAGTTGATTTCCATCAAGAGTTTCTTGACTTTACCACGGGACGTTTTCCAACTGAATATCAACGTAGATTGCGTTCATACAGAATAGTCGACCACAATTTAAAAATGTTACCACAAGGAGTGTTTGGTTTTATTTTTAGTTGGGGATATTTTAACTATGTTAGTGTAGATACAATGAAACAGTACCTAAAGCAAATACACGATCTTTTGCGGCCAGGTGGTACATTTATGTTTACATACAACGATGGTGATACGCCAAATGGTGCAGGTATGGCAGAAAACTTTGCACAAACCTATATGCCAAAAAGTCTGTTAATACCATTGGTCAATAGTATTGGGTTTAGTGTGATTGAGGAATCTAGATTTAGTACTCACATTAGTTGGCTTGAAATTAAAAAGCCCGGAATACTACATACCATCAAGACACATCAAGTTTTAGGTGAAATTAAAAAGAGAGAAGACTCTATATTATCCTTGACAAATTTCATTGGAAGCACTATAATAGATAATACACAGGAGAAGCTATGAAAGATTATTTGCAAGACATCGTACAACATACACATGGACTAGGTACAATTGACTTAGTCAAGATTACCGGAACCGATACAGACACTACTATTAACTCTGTAGCAGAAGATCGTAGCGTGATTGTTGAAGCTAAATTTAAAAAAGCACACCCAGATTTCGTTGGAACATTTGGTATGCCAAACTTGGGCAAACTTCATACTATTTTGAATATCCCCGAGTATAAAGAAGATGCTAAATTAACAATTACACGCCAAAATCGCAATGGCGAAGATACACCAAATGGTGTTCATTTTGAAAACAAAGCCGGTGACTTTAAAAACGATTATCGCTTTATGGATGCCGCAGTTGTTAACGACAAACTTAAATCAGTTAAGTTTAAAGGTGTAACATGGGGTGTTGATATTGTTCCAACAAATCAAAACATTCAGCGCCTTCGTTTCCAAGCCAGTGCTAACAGCGAAGAAACTACATTTGCCGCTAAAGTTGAGAATGGTAATTTGAATTTTTACTTTGGTGATGCTTCTAGCCACGCAGGTAACTTTGTATTCCAAGCAGGCGTGAGTGGAACATTGACTACATCGTGGGCATGGCCAGTTAGTGCTGTTATTGCCATCCTGGGACTGTCTGGCGACAAGACCTTTAAATTTAGTGATCAAGGTGCATCGATGATCACGGTTGATAGTGGACTTGTTGATTACTCTTACATTATTCCAGCACAAACTAAGTGATAGTAGACGCAGGTTTTTTAAACTCCTGGGAACATAAGGGCCATGTGTACGGAGAATGCATGAGTAAGTCCGACACAGACCTTATGTACGTACACATTCCTAAGAATGCCAGCTCGTGGACAAAACCTAATCTACAAGACTTTAAGTGGGAATTTTATAACTATCACACAGACCATTTAAATAAACATGCCATTGTTGTATTACGTGACCCAGTTGACCGATGGGTAAGTGGCATTGCAGAATACCTAGCATTATATCATCCAGACTTTATACTACACGACTTAGAAGGATTGGCTTTAATATTTGATAGAATATGTTTTGACGACCACACCGAGCGTCAAGTAAACTTTATACACGGACTAGACACAGATCGTTGCACGTTTTTTAGATGCGATAGTTACTATAGAGAAGACTTTAGCACATTCTTAGATGAACACGGAATGCCTAATCGCTATCACAAATACGAGCCACAGCATGTCAGCGAACTAAGTCCAGTACGCAGTAAGTTTAAAAATATATTTTTAAAAGAGATACAAAATCCTAAATACCTCAAAGCGGTTAAAGATTATTTTGCCGCAGACTACAATTTAATTAATAACATAAAGTTCTATGGATCAAGATAACTTAACCGCTAAACAAAAAGACTACGCTATATTTTTACCTGCTATCAGTGGCTTCTATGCTACCTTTGTAGGTAAACAGCGAGTCAACAACGACTATGTAGACCCTGCACGTTTTCCGCAGGGTATAACGGATATGGAACAACTTAACTGGCTGAACAACCAGAAAGCGTTGTTCCCATATAAGTGGTCGCTTTACTCCGGCGGCCACGCCAACCTTGACCTTAATAAGCCAGATATGGCTGAGGACATGGTTCGCAATCGCGACCCAAACACGCTAGTCTTAGGAGACTCTGGAGGTTTCCAGATTGCCAAAGGACTATGGGAAGGCGATTGGAAAGCCAACTCAGGATGCCCGAAGGCCCAGAAAAAACGAGAACAAGTTTTAGCTTGGCTGGACGGCATTGCTGACTACGGTATGACTCTTGATATCCCAACTTGGGTTATACATGATAAAAATGCAGGGCAGAAATGCGGTATTAGTACATTACAGGAAGCTGTAGACGCTACCAAGTTTAATAATGAATACTTCATGAAACATCGTAAGGGCATTAATAACGGTGGCGTCAAGATATTAAATGTGTTACAAGGTGCCAGCCACGATGATGCTGAACAATGGTACCAACTAATGAAAGACTATTGTGATCCTGTAAAGTATCCCGACACACATTTCAATGGGTGGAGTATGGGTGGTCAGAATATGTGTGATGTTGAGTTGGTATTAAAACGACTAGTATCATTGCGGTATGATAATTTACTGCAAGAAGGTATACATGATTGGATGCACTTCCTGGGCACAAGTAAATTAGAATGGGCTGTATTATTAACTGTTATACAAAGGGCAGTAAGAAAACATGTCAACCCCAAATTTACAATTAGCTTCGACTGTGCCAGCCCATTTTTGGCCACAGCTAACGGGCAAGTTTACTTTGAAAACGTCTTTCCTCAAGACGAGAAATGGTCGTATAGGATGGCTCCATCAGCTGACAATAAAGCATACGCCCTTGACTCGCGCAAGTGGAGTGACGGAGTTGTACAAGACGGCATATACCCAAGATGGGAGGATAGTCCAATTAGTAATCTGTTACAGATGAAGGATATCTGTATCTATAAGCCTGGTGTAGCCAAAGCAGGCGTTACGTTAACTGAGCATAATTTTAAAGATCCCGAGATGTACGATGTATTACCCGATGCAAATAAAAATGGCAAATGGGGCAAGACATCATGGGATAGTTTTAGTTATGCATTACTAATGGGTCATAATGTTTGGATGCACCTAACTGCGGTACAAGAAGCCAACCGCAGATTTGATACGGGCGAGCATCCTGCAATGATGCAATATAGTACCGGAGATTATGCGTACTTTGAAGATATCGTTGAAGCGATCTTTGCTGCACCAACTAAAGGAGATAGTCTAGAAATTATCAAATACTATACTAACTACTGGATGGAGATTATTGGTACCAGAGGATTCAAAGGCAAGAAAGCATTAAGTGGTCGCACAATGGCCGCAAAGCACGTAGAAATTGAAGGTAACTTTGCTAAAGAGAAACCTAAGAAGAAAGAAAAAACCAAACCTATACTGGACCCATCTATTTTTGAGGAATAATCATGACCATAACAGCACGTATAAAACATTTAGAAAATGAACATCAAAAATTAGATAAGAAGATTGATGGTTTAGAAAAGTCCGGAAACTTTCAGGATGAACTACTAAACAAATTGAAAAAACAAAGGTTGCATATTAAAGACGATCTTGTTAAAATCAAAGAAACAATTGCATTTAATAAGAGTAAAGAAAATGGATAGAATTGGACACGAAAAAGTAGATTTCTTCATTGGCAAGGAAGTTGAACATAGTTCAGCATTTGGCCATACAACCCTGTTTGTGGTTGGATTACAAAATGAACAAATCGTTTTAAACCTTGCAAAAAACAACAATTGCACTCATGTATATTTTGGTGCTAATCAAAGTTTCCCCAATCCTGCATTTAATGATGAGCCAACTTGGCGTGGGTGGGAAGATATGATCCAAGAATGTTTACGTGCTGGACTACTGTGTACACTAGACTTAGATGTGAGTAGCGTTGAGGGGTTAGCTGAAAGTGGGTTAGCTGACTACAATAACTTTATCCCAATGATTTCGGTGAAATTACCCTATATACAACTACTAGGATATAATGCTATAATTAAGCTAGACGACAAGGATTTTGCAAAAACAAATCCTGGTGTTTGGTGTCATAGTTTACATGATTTAAAGGACCGTAAAAAGTTTACGGATTGGTCGAAGTACACACAAGATGAGATTATTAAATGATTAGGCTTATTTGGAGTTATATAATGAAGTGGGGTTGGGACTATAATCGTAACGGTCGGTCTATCGGTAACGAACCATACCCATCTAAGCAATTGAGCATCAGTACCGATTCAAATGAATTTGGTGACCCTATTCGTTTTAGTGTGACCCCGGCAAATGGTGGGGTTGTGGTCACTGTCCGCACATACGATAAATTAAAAGATCGATCAAAAGAAACTGTACACGTAATACCCGATGACACTGATTACGCCAAGGCAGTTGGAGACCTCGTTGCAATGGAGATTCTAAAATCATGAACCAAGAATTAAGAGAAACAATAGACCGCGTTACCCATGCGGCAAAACGAGAAATTTGGGTTACATTCCGCAAGGAAGGCATTCACTGCTATCCAGCGGCAGCAACTGATCCGTTACTAAATACTAATAATGAATACAACGTTGCGTTCCTTGCTAATCCTCATCGCCATATATTTCATTTCAGGGTGTCAATCGATGTGTTCCATAATGACAGGGACATCGAGTTCATCCAGTTCAAACGATGGTGCGAGTCGTTGTATAATGGTTCGACTTCCGTTTTAGCTTTAGACTACAAGTCCTGCGAAATGATTGCAGATGACTTGTATATCCAAATTGCCGCACGTTATCCCAATCGTGCAGTAACAATTGAAGTATCCGAGGACGGTGAAAACGGATGTTCAATTACATATAACCTCACCCGTCCATATCAATCAATCGTAATTTAAAGGAAGCATCATGGCCCAAGAATGGCTTGCTAAGTATCTGCGTATGAAACCCGAAGTCAGTGAAATTTTTGATGATCTTGAAACTTATCATCAATTTTGTGTGGACTACGGTTACCCGTTTGATGAATCACATCTTTATAACGAACGTACTCATTATGGTGAGTTTGTTAAGATGACCAAGGGACGCGAACCCTGGGATCAATGGCGTACTCCCAAGCGTGAGCGCAAAGATTTTGTGCCGCGTAGTGAGTGGAAACCACGCAGGAACAATGCGTAAATGTATAGAGTTAGTTACTACATGGCTGGCGGATCTAAGGTTCACAAAACGTTTAGCACGTTAGATGAGGCTATTAGATTTTCCATCTCTCCCCAGGTGGGGTTTGAAAACTTTTTTCAAATTATTAAAGAATAATGAAATTATATAAAATGCGTAAATTATGGTACATGGGACTTGAACCCTATAAAGCAAGATATACACTACAGTTACAAGACTGGAATGAAGCGGTATTTAAACGTCGCGGAATTAACTACGAACTTGTGACTGGAGAAACAATTAGTAATGATCAGGCTATTGTAACGGGGCAAGTATTAGATGCACACGGACGTACTTACTTTGGTATGAGTCAACTAATGAACCTTGTACGTAAGATGAAACAAGGAGAAGTTACGCATGAAGATGTTATCTATTTTGAAGATATGTTCCAGCCCGGTATTGAGAGCCTACCTTATATTCTCGATCAAATCGATCCTGCTCATAGGCCTCGCATTGCTGTACGTTGCCTTGCACAAAGTATTGATCCAGATGACTTCGTTCATGTATGGGGTATGGCTAAGTGGATGGGACTTTATGAGAAGATGGTGGATAGTTTTGCGGATATTGTATTAGCATCAAACGAAGAAATGGTCATGCACATGAAGATTGCAGGCTGGGAAGCCCCCCTATACAACATCTCTGGATTGGCGTTCGGCAAAGATGAAGTACGTGCAAGAGTACCAGGTCCATTAAAACCATTCAACGAGCGTACGATGCGTGTGGGTTTTGCGGCACGATGGGATCAAGAAAAACAGCCAGACTTCTTTATGGATCTAGCTGAACGTTTTCATTCGCAAAATCCTAACTGTGAGTTTGCTGTATTCTCTGGTAGCAAACTTAAATCAAATAACAATAGTTATATGAACCGTACACGTGACTTGCAGGCACGTGGTGTATTAAAGATATACGAGGATTTAGAAAAGAATGATTACTATACTCTCCTTAACGATACTCGTGTGTTGTTTAATTGCGCCCTACAAGATTGGGTATCTAACACAGTTTCCGAAGCTGATACTTTGGGTGCTAATGTGTTGTATCCTGCTTATCGCAGTTTCCCCGAGACATTTGCAAACGATCCAGAACGACTTTATGTTCCTTGGTCATTGGATGATGCCAGTGGAAAATTAACTAAATTATTAGCGGCACCCCATGTAAATCAAGGACGGATTAGCGAGTGGACTGATGGTACAATTGATAGAATAGTAGATATCCTTGAAGGCAAGGGTGAACAATGGAAACGTATGAATACCGATTATCGTAAACATACACATGAAAGCAAGTATTAATTTAACTCAGGAGATGAAAATGGCAACAGCAAAAACAGTAAATAAACTCAACGATAAGTTGACAAAAATTAACGAAAACTTTACAATTAATATGTACGACAATGGCTTCATGGTAGAAGCTGGCGGTCGCAATAAAAAAGGCGACTATGTTAATGCCAAGATTCTATGTAACACATTAGATGAAGTATTGTCTTTGGTTAAAGAAGCTGGCGAAATGGATCGAGACGTTTAAGGAGATTAATAATCATGGCACATTGGACTGTATCTACTGCGGAAAAGAAATCCTGTGAAGAGCGGGAGATTTGGACTAAAGGTAACAAAACTATTGTTCGTATTAACGGATTTCGTTGGGGTACATTTAGTGTAGAAACCAATGATGATAATCCGCCGGACGGAATTACTGCTGAGAACGAAGACAGCATTGATATGTATAGTCACTGCGGAGACAACATTGATACTATTGACCTAATATCAATGGACGATGGCTGGTACGGTGATTTTGAGTTTATTGGGTTTGAAGGAGACGAAGAACAAGAGATCCTTGATGCTATAGACGAAGCAGATGACTATTACGAATACCTAGAGGAAAACGGTTGGTCTAATGACGACACCGAAGGCTGGTTGCATGGTTCACTTGAAATCACAAAGGACGCATGAAAAAAGTTATAGTAACAGGCGGATGTGGTTACATTGGTAGCCACATCGCTAGAGCCTTTAAATATAACTGTGATCAAGTAAACATTATTGATCAAGTCTTTCGCGAGCATACAGTCAAAGGTATAGATGGATACTTGATTGATGATTTTTCAAGCGACTCTGCATTGGCATATATTATCAACACAGCACCCGATGTAATTGTGCATTGCGCTGGTACTAGTTTAGTGGGACCGAGCATGACCGACCCTGCTGAATACTACGAAAATAATATTGTCAAGACCATTAAGCTATTAAATGTTATTAAGAATATGCCTAATCCGCCAATTATTCTTTTTAGTAGTAGTGCCAGTGTATATGGTATTCCGGACTCGTGGCCTATTACCGAAGATAATGATGTTCAACCTATTAGCCCTTATGGTCGTACTAAAGCAATGACCGAAACTATACTGCGTGATTATTTTACTGCGTATAATATTAATAGTATGTGTTTTAGATATTTCAATGCCGCGGGTGCAGAACCGTTCAGTTTTAATCTTGGGCAAGAACCAAAAGCAACACATATAATTGCACAAGCACTAGAAGCTAGTTTATCTAAACGTGCATTTTTTATTAATGGTGATGATTTTGATACCGAGGACGGAACATGTGTTCGTGATTATATTCATGTATGGGATATTGCGACAGCCCATATCAAGGCCGTTAACTTTTTCTTTGAAGATTATCCGCAAAGCGGAGCATACATTTATAATCTTGGTACTAAGACTGGTATCAGTAACAAACAAATCGTTGATTACGTGGCAAACAAATATGGATTACTCTTTGTAAAATATAGCCCACGTCGGATGGGAGACCCTGATCTCCTAATAGCAGATTCCACTCGAGCGCAAGTTGAGCTTGGATGGAAACCCGAGCACAGCTCAATTGAATCTATAATTGATTCAGCATACACATGGTATTGTCAAAAATGAGATTAAACGGAATGGTTAAAAAGGGATGGGGCCATGAGCTGATATGGGCCACTAACGATCTCTACTGTGGTAAACTTATGCACTTTAACAAAGATGCTAAGTTCAGTATGCATTTTCATTCTAACAAAGATGAAACATGGTTAATACTAGAAGGTAAGTTTGAACTACGTTATATTGATACCAAGGATGCCAGCACCCACAGTAAAATACTAAAAGAAGGCGATACATGGCGCAATTATCCACTTGAACCACATCAATTGATATGCATTGAAGAAGGTATTGTTGTTGAAGTATCAACGCCGGATAGTGTCGAAGATAATTACCGTGTGGGTAAAGGTGACAGCCAGGCCAAAACGGAGAAGACATAATGAAAACACTATATTTAGACATGGATGGCGTGGTAGCAGACTTCAATGCCTATGCTATAAAAACATTAACCAGGAAGATTGATGGTGACGAACGCTGGGCACCGGGCGAGTGGCGGAAACTACGGGACAACCAACGACTATATAGGGATCTTGAACAGACTCCCGAAGCAGATCAATTGGTTGAATTTTGTCGCAATTTTTGTTTACAAAAAGAATATGCACTATTATTTCTGACAGCAATTCCCAAGAAGAATGATGTACCCTGGGCATTCTATGATAAAGTATTATGGGCACAATTACGGTATCCTGACATTCCAGTTATGTTTGGTCCATACAGCCAGGACAAACAACATCACTATTGTGCTGGCGACATTTTAATTGACGATCGTACAAGCAATATTGAACAATGGCGAGCCGCAGGCGGCTTTGGTATATTGCATAAGGGTAACCTGGCATCAACTATAGGACATCTACAATGTCTTTAGTTGTAGTCAACGGTACGTTTGACATTTTGCATGTTGGCCATATTATGCTTCTTAATACTGCACGTAGTATGGGGGATTACCTTTTAGTATGCATCGATACCGACCGTAGAGTTGCAGAACTAAAAGGTGTAGACCGACCTATTAACAATCAAAGTGATCGCAGAGCTATGCTTAGTAATATTAAAGCCGTGGATCAAGTTGAATTGTTTGACACCGACCAAGATCTAATAGAGTTATTAAAATTATATAAACCTACCATTATGGTCAAGGGCAGTGACTATAGGGGCAAACATATTGTTGGTGCTGAATATTGTAAAAGTATAGAATTTTTTGAAAGAACAAATGATTATTCCACAACAAAAACAATTCACAATATTATTAATCGGTGATTATTGCACTGACATATATCAATACGGAACAGTAGACCGCATTAGCCCAGAAGCACCAGTACCTGTATTTAAATTCAATTATGAAGAACAACGTCCCGGAATGGCGGGCAATGTATATCAAAATCTAATCGCACTTGGTTGCGATGTGCAATTCTTACATGGAAATACTTCAATCAAAACACGGCTAATTGATAGCCGTAGCAAACAACATATTGTACGAATTGATAATGATGTAGTATCAATGCCGCTAGAACTTGAGACTGATGTACCACCGGTATACGATGCAATTGTAATTAGTGATTACAATAAGGGGACTGTTAGTTACGAATTAATTGAAAAACTAAAGCACCAAGGTATTCCTGTTTTTATTGATACAAAGAAAACAGACCTAGCCAGGTTAGAAGGTTGCTACGTTAAAATTAACAGTTTAGAATATAGTCTTGCTAAAACATTTCCCACAGAGCTAATAGTTACTACAGGGAAAGACGGGGCGATGTATAAGGGTCAAACATATCCTACTCCTGTGGTTAGTATAACCGACACATGCGGCGCCGGCGATACTTTCTTAGCGGCACTAGTATATCAACAGCTAAGTACTAGTAATATACATCAAGCCATTGAATTTGCCAATGTAGCATCATCAATAACCGTACAACATAGCGGTGTATATGCACCCACCTTAAAAGAAATAAATGAAAATATTACTAACCGGACATAATGGATTTATCGGTAGCCACATGCTTAAGGCCTTATCTGGCCACGAAGTTGCTACATACGAATGGGGCGATACATATCGTCATGGCGTTATGGGGTTTGATTGGGTTATACACCTGGGTGCAATTAGCTCAACTACAGAACGAGATATAGAAAAAGTACTCACACAAAATTTAGATTTTAGTATCAATCTATATGATGAATGTAAAACTTTTGGAGTCAACTTCCAATATGCATCATCGGCTAGTATATATGGGCTAGTAAGTACGTTTAGCGAAGATGCTCCCCCGGATCCACGCACTCCGTATGCTTGGTCTAAGTATTTGTTTGAACGATATGTACGTACTCACCCAAGTGGTAGTATTGTACAGGGCTTTAGGTATTTTAACGTGTACGGTCCCGATGGCGAAGGTCACAAAGGGTCACAAGCAAGCCCATACTACCAATTTGCTAAACAAGCAAAAGAAACCAATAGCATCAAACTGTTTAAAAACAGTGATAAATATCTTAGGGATTTTATTCACGTTGATGAATTAGTGGCTACTCAGTTAAAATTTTTAAATGTTAAAGAATCCGGTATATGGAATGTTGGCACCGGGAACACAAAAAGTTTTGCTGATGTGGCAAAAACATTTAATGTGAAACTAATCGAAATCCCAATGCCTGCTATATTAACAGACAGTTATCAAAAATATACTTGTGCGGATCGTACTAAATTAAATGAAACGTTAGCGAAATTAAATGAGTTTTAACGCACTATTTGAATTTGAAGAAGCATTGGCCAAGTATACCGGGGCGCCATATGCCGTTGTGACCGATGGTGGGACTCATGCAATTGAACTATGTCTGCGATACAAAAAAGTTACCACATGCGAATTCACAGCACATACGTATCTTAGTATACCCATGCTTATGCATCACTTAAACATCAAGTATAGACTAATCAACGAAGATTGGCTTGGTGAGTATTGTTTTTATAATACAAATATATGGGATAGTGCCCGCAGATTGCAACCAGACATGTATAGGGAAAAACAAATGCAATGTCTGAGCTTTGGATATTCTAAACCGCTAGAGTTGGGCAAAGGTGGTGCAATACTACTTGATAATGTTGAAGCATACAAAGAGTTAAGCATGATGAGGTCGGATGGCAGGGACCTACACATCAATCCTTGGGAAACACAAACAACATTTAAGCCAGGATATCATTACTGCCCTACATTAGAATTATGTAACGAAGGTATCAAGAAACTTTCTGTTACCAACAGCGTACAGGATGTGGCATATCCAGACTGCCGTTTACTTAATATAACGAATTAAGAAGAGTCCTAGATACTTTACCTGTGGCGTTGAGTGGTATTGCATCCACTTGTTCTACCAAGCTAGGTCTACAATGCTTACCCAGGCTAGATAAAAATACGCTAATACTGTCAGCATCGCAGGTGCCAACAAACAAACATTTAACAGTATCGGTACCAAATACAGCACATTCCACCAATCCATTGATTGATTGTAATAACTGTCGTTCTAGACTGACTGGATTTAATTTTGATCCGCGAACATTTATTTGATCTTTGTGCCGGCCAAGTATCTTATAATATCCAGCATCGTCTTGCTCCGCCAAATCTCCGGTATCATACCATCTACTGCCCAATGTAACACCACTAAGGTGTAAGCGACCGTGTTCAATCTTGGCGATAACCCCATCTGGTAATCCAACTGTACCTATACGTTGTTCACCATGTAACGGGTTTGTGAAGCAATGGCTCATTGCTTCTGTCATACCAAATGCTTCTATTACAGGTACATTAAACTTATCCTGTAGTTTTATATAAGTTTCGTTTGGTAGTGGCGCACTAGCAGATCTAATAAATCGTAAATGATCAAAGTTTAATCCGCCAATTGCATTAAGTATATCAGGAATAGCAGTAATAAAGGTTGGCTTATATTCAGGCATTGTGCGTAGATCTTTAACTGTTATAAAATGAGTTTCACATTTGGCCATTTGTGTTGCCCAATAAAAGCCTTGGCCGTGTGCATGCCATAAACTCATTACACTAACATACCTATCGTTTGCTGTAAGGTCGTAAGAGTTAATGATAGTTTTAGCCATGTGATCTAATTGTGGTTGACTAAAGCTACAAAATTTGCTATCCCCAGTGGTGCCAGACGTATACCAAAGCACACGTTCATTTGGGTATTTCTTCCCTTCTCTTGTTTTTTCCTCGGTCGCTGTTATAAGTAAACTCCAATCGGAATTTTCTAAAAGGTATCGATTCCGTGCGGCAGTTGCATTTGGGTTTAGAACCATAATGCTATAGTTGGGTAGGGTGGGAATGTAGTCTTGTGGATTGTCCACACACAGCACAGCACGTTTCATTTTGAGTAAACTTTATTTGAATTTATCACGTATTTATTCATAACTATTGACACTTAGATCTAAATACTATACAATAGTAAAATATTAAAGACATCCACGTCATTAACTCGGAGAAAACATTGCAAAAGAAATTCGTTCCTATTTACACAGATGTAGTAGATCGAACATTTAAACCACATCCAGTTTTGCATCCTACTCAACCAACCGAAGGCGAGAAGCAGGCGGCCGCATGGTTACAGGACGAGTTTTATGACTTGGATAAAGATGAACCAACACAGGAGAGCACTTTGACAGAATCAGTAACATACCAAAACATAGACGAAAAGGGCTATGAAGAATGTAATCTAGCGGATGCTATTCGCTTTAAGATGAAACGTGATAAGAAACGTTTTTGGGCAGGAGACAATATTAGTGATTACCTACACGAAGGTGACAAAGAAAAACTAATCAATGAAGCAACTGAAGCATTTGAAAAAGTATTAGACACGTTGCTCATTGATCGCGAAAACGATCCTAACAGCAAGGGCACAGCCAAGCGACTGGCCAAGATGTATTTCAACGAAGTAATGGGAGGTCGATATGATCCAGCACCAAATGCAACGGCTTTTCCAAATGATAGTGAAGGTAGATATGAAGGTATGTTGGTGGTACGTAGTGAGTTACGAAGCATGTGTAGCCATCACCATCAGCCTGTATCTGGTGTGGCTTATATCGGTATCATCGCTGCTAATAAATTAATTGGTCTCAGCAAGTATACTCGTATTGCTCAGTGGTGTGCTCGCCGTGGTACGTTACAAGAAGAACTATGTAACGACATTGCAAGAGAAATAATGAAGGCCACAGAAAGCGAAAACGTAGCGGTTTATATCCAAGCGACCCATGGTTGTTGCGAAAACCGAGGCATTATGGCACATAGTTCGCTAACACAGACTACTGTACTTAAAGGTGCTTTCCAAACAGACTCTGGTACCAAGAAAGAGTTTATGGATAATATTAAACTACAGCAGGAATTTGCTCCAAGATAATGAAAGTCCTAGTAAATGGTTCATGTTTTAACCGGGGTGGTATCCACGGCGAAGAATCGGGCTGGGTCGATCTACTACGTGATCAAACCGCATTTGAGATAGACAATTATAGTATGCGAAGTGCGGGTATTGATTATACAGTTGAATCAACTGTATCCATACTCACTAAACAAAAATACGATGCTGTTATTATAGTATGGCCGCAGATACATAAAGTCGATTTAAAAACCGTCGATCCCATAAACTTTCCAAAGCACGAACGAACATCATACTATATTAGTAGACAAATAGAAAGAGCCAGTCTGATTAATCCAACCAGACAACATATTGATCATTTACAATTTGATCAGCACTGGGTCTTTAATCAATACCCCAGTATAAGAACCAAGAATATAATCGATACTTGGTATAGTTTTTTACTATATACCGATCATAAACAGGTGTTCACTGAAAATTTATTAAAAATATATATGCTCCAGCAACATCTAAAATCATTGGATATTCCGTTCTTGTTTTATTTTGGAAAGTACAGTTCGTTTGCCGCGGCGTATCAAAAACAAAATAAATTGTTCGATGAGAGATATGTTGATTTACAGTATAGTTTTATGGGTGTTGCAAAGAAAACAAAAGCATGGAATAAAAAATTATGGAAGTCTGGTATTAAAGGGCATCAAATGTTTTCAAAGATCGTGCAATATGGATTAACAAACTTACTAAAACAGAATGGATTGATCTAACATGATTAAAGGATTACGAGGCGACCAAGGTATTACGGTTAGTGGTGGCGATACTGCTGTTCCTTATATCTACCCAAATACTACCATACCTATGACAGGTATGATGCGAGTCTGGGGGTCAGACATGCAGGTATTTGATGGTAGCCATTGGCTTAATATGAATTCCAGTTATGCCACCGCAAGTTTAGGTCCAGAATTACAAGTATTATTAAATTGGATACGACGCAAGATGATACAAGAACAAGACCTACAATCGCTCATGGAGAAACATCCAGGCCTTAAAGATGCCAAAGATCGCTATGAGATTATGTTAAAATTAGTCACGGATCATAACTAATGATCCCGTTGCCGCCCGGGTGTAAGGTATCGTACGAAATACGTTTTTTAGTACCAGAACTAACAGATGAAATAGGTGAATGGTTTAATATGATTGGTGGTCATGCCGGTGCGATCGAAGAGTTTGACTATCGAGGTCGCAAACATATAGTAAAACAAGTACAATACGGTAAGGCAAAACCAAGCTACGTTACTAAAGATGGTACTGGACTTACCTTAATTCGTTTTACTGGCGAAGATGCAAGCACAGCCAGTGTATTTTTATTAAAATTTATGGAAAAGATTCAGAGTCACAATTTTAACATATATAAGGATGGAAAATAGCATGACTATTAATAAAGTGTACTACACAGATAAAACAATTAAAAGCTGGATGCACGACATTATTCAAACAATGTACGCTGACGATTTTAAACCCGATTACATTGTGGGTATCACTCGCGGCGGCCTGACTCCTGCATCTATGCTTAGTTACTACTTAAGAACGCCAATGGTTGCGCTAGATGTTAGTTTCCGAGAAGACTCCGAAGTAGGACAAGAAAGTAATTTGTGGTTAGCCGAAGAAGCGTTCGGATATGTTTCTTCCATTGATCAAGATGGCATGGAAGATCCAGGTGACAAACCAAACTATGCGTTAAATGCTAAAAATATTCTTATCGTTGACGACATCAATGATACCGGACGTACACTACAATGGATTAAAGATGATTGGGAAAGTGGTTGTCTTCCAACTAACGAAAGATGGGAAGGCGTCTGGCACAATAATGTAAGATTTGCTGTAATGATTAATAACGAAGCAAGTGAGTTCAAAAATATTGACTATGCAGGGTTGCATATCAATAAACTTGAAGAACCAATTTGGTGTGTATTTCCGTGGGAAGAATGGTGGCGTTAAAAGAGTTTTACTTAGACGAAAGTCTTGAGTGGAATGTAACCACTCACACCGAATACAATAGTTATATAGATAAAGATATTGTTACGAACGAAGATTTGATTGAAGTACTTAAAGGCAAAGGTATCATCCGTACAATTGGCAGTGACGATGGCCCGGAATTTAAAGCACTACGCAATCAACTAGAAGAACTAGGTTACATTAAATGTCAGCGTGGTTGGTGGAATGGTGATCGTGTTGTAAAACCATTTCAGTTAAATGGATTAAAGTTTAAAAAGAACGAGCAATTTTTATCAGGAGCAGCAATGAAGTCTCATTTAGAATTTTTAAGGAGATAAATAGTTATATCCCCAGAATAGCGGTCTTCGGCGTTCATCCCGCTTTACAAATTCTGCCGCCTATGCTACACTTAACATAGGAGAATAGTTATGGCAAAGAAATATTTTAGTACTAAAACGTATAGGCAAATTGGTCCAGTTGCATACCGACAGTGGAGAGCAGATAGCCATTGTAATCAGATTCACGGATATGCAATGAGTTTCCATTTTGAATTTGAAGCTGATACACTGGATGCCCGTAATTGGGTTACTGACTTTGGTGGACTAAAGCCGCTAAAGGAACATTTAGAAGATTGGTTTGATCATACATTGCTAGTTGCACAAGATGATCCAATGCGTGAACATTTGCTGGAACTTGGTAGACTTAAACTTGCCAAGATCACAGAAGTTGAAAAGACTGGTTGCGAAGGCATCGCAGACTTCTTGTACGAATACATTAATACAATTTTTTTACCAAACTGTGGTGCGGAAGAAGCTAAACGTGTTTGGTGTTGTAAGGTAGAAGTAAGAGAAACCGACAGCAATATGGCTGGACGTAAAGGTCACAGGGAAGATCGAGAATTTGATTAATGGAATCCTCTGATATAAATTGGTTACATGTAGAGGCTAGTTCAAGGTGCAATGCATGGTGCCCGGCATGTCCACGTAACAAATCCGGTTACGGACTTGCTGATGGACTAGTTGAAACAGACTTGACTGTAGACCAATTTAAATCAGTTCTGGCTACGTTACCCAATTTAACTAGTATACAATTTTGTGGTAATCATGGTGATCCAATTATTTCAAAAAATATATTAGAATTGATTGACGTTGCAATAGATTATTCTAAACAAATACAGATACAAATACATACCAATGGCAGTTTACGTTCTAAGTCGTGGTGGGCTAATCTAGCAAATATGTTATCTAAGGTCAAACATGAAGTTTGGTTTGGATTAGATGGACTACTGGGTGTACATGAAATCTATCGGCAAGGAACGTCGTTTAACAAAGTTATAGAAAATGCCACTAGCTTTATTGATAACGGAGGTTATGCTGTTTGGCAATTTATACCCTATGGGCATAATGAACATCAGACTAAAGACTGTCATCGTATGAGTCAAAAATTAGGATTTAAAAAATTCCAATTGGCTAAACTACATCGTCGAAATACTGTTGCAAAACACTTTCAAACAGGCAATGAATTTATATTAGAAGCACCTAAACAATTTCAAGATATCATTCGTGTGGTTAAGGATTACAAAACGGTTGATGTTAAAAATTGTATGCATTTTTCATATCCAAGTGTGTATTTGTCGGCCCAGGGCAAACTTAGCACCTGTTGTTATCAATCTAAAAATAACGTTGACAATGTAAATGATTTGTTATATACTATGCAAGACTTATCAAATCGTATTTGTCTATATAGCTGTGGATCTTAATAAACGAATATAAAGAGGCCAAATGAACAATAAGATTAAAGAAGCACTGGGAATACTCCAGGAAGAATGCGCCGAAGTTATTGTAGAAGTTAGTAAATGCAATCGCTTTGGTATGGATAGTAATCACTATAAAACTGGATTGAAGCATAGTATTATGCTTGAAACAGAAATTGGTGATATGTTAGCATTAGTTGATATCCTAATTGAGCAAGGCGTACTTGATGTAGATGGATTGGAAGTAGCCAAGGAAAATAAGAAGCAAAAACTTAAACAATGGTCAAGCATATATGAGTAAAATTAAAGTATCAGAACTATTTTATAGTTTACAAGGCGAAGGGCGATTTATCGGAGTACCAAGTGTATTCCTTAGAACCTATGGTTGTAATTTTACTTGTAGTGGGTTTGGTTGCAAGCCCGGGGAAAAATCAACTGAAGCAGATGAAGTTGCTAAAGTAGTTAACAAGTACGATACATTCTTGAGTTTGCCATTGGTTAATACTGGATGCGATAGCTATGCAAGTTGGCATCCAGGATTTAAACATCTCAGTCCAACTGTAACAACAGAAGACCTAGTAAATCAAATGTTGGCGTTAACCCCAAATAATAAATGGGTGCAGAATAACGGCAATGATGTACATCTTGTTATAACAGGTGGTGAGCCATTGCTAGGTTGGCAACGTGCTTATCCAGAGTTATTGTCGCATCCTAAGATGGCCGATTTAAAGAACATCACATTTGAAACAAACGGCACCCAGGAATTGCACGAAGACTTTAGGGACTACTTAATTGATTGGGCAGAAGGCCCCGGGCGAGAAGTTACGTTTAGTGTCAGTGCCAAGTTAAGTGCGTCAGGTGAAACATGGGAAGATGCTATCAAGCCAAAGATTGTTAATATATATCAGACATATGGCCATGTTTATCTTAAGTTTGTTGTTGAAACACAAGACCATGTTAACGAAGCAGTCAAGGCAGTTGATGCCTTTAGACATGATGGATTTAAGGGTGTGGTATACTTAATGCCGCAAGGTGGAGTTGTTGACCCATACGAATCTAACAAACTAAACATTGCCAATATTTGTGTTGAGCATGGATTTAACTATAGTCCAAGACTGCATGTTGATTTGTGGGGCAATGGTTGGGGTAAATGATGGGCGCAGGATATCACGGCAAAGTTCTATTGGCAAATGACCGATGGAATGACGAAGCATTCCATAGTCGTGCGTATTGGCGATTACGTTTTATGTGGCTTCCAAAACGTAGTGCTATAACTGGTCGTCGGCTATGGTTGCGTTTTGTATACGAAGGTACTGCAATGTGGGCAGGGCCCGGCGATCCTGTTTTTGAGTTTAGATACCACGAGCCCACCGAACATATTATTTGGCAACTAAAAGGAAATTACAATGGGAATATTTGATCGATTTAAAAAGAAGCCAGCTATAGTCAAGATAACAGAAACACCAAAGGCTAAAAAGTCTGCAAAAACAGACAAAGAAATTGCCACAGAAAAAGGATTGCCTTGGGTTGCTGTACTAAGTGTAGATCTTGATCCTGAAAATATTGGCAATGGCGCATTTGAGCTAGATTGGAACGATAAGTTTATCACTAACTTAGTACGTGCTGGTTACGAAGGTAAATCAGATACCGACATGGTTGATCGTTGGTTTGCAGAAGTTTGCCGTAATGTAATTGCAGAAAATTACGAACAATGGGAAGCCAATCAACCAATGGATGCTAGACCAAGAATTATTGACCGCAAAGATATTGGCGGCGGAAAAACGGAGGTAAGTTAATGACTAATAAACCAGATACAACAACAGACGAAGCTCTTGCAACATTTTTAGCCAACGGCGGGGTTATTCAACAAATTGAACGCAATGTTAGCGGACATGTTGAAGGACAAACATATTGGGGTATGCCAAAGAAAGCTGGTAGACCGCCAGCTGGTAATATCAATGATAAGGCTCCCAAGGAAGAGTAAGTAATGATACTCTATGTAAATGGCGATAGCCATAGTGCCGGTGCAGAGGCTGTGAATAATTATGCATTTGCTGAAGATGATCCGTTGTATTGGCGCTTGGGAAGACGGCCACATCCAGACAACGAACGAGTTAGTTACGGATGTGAACTAGCAAATATGCTTGGGTATGTATTCGTATGCGATGCAGAAAGCGCCAGCAGTAATACACGAATACTACGGACAACCAAAGAGTATCTTAAAACAAATAAGCCCGACTTGCTGGTAATAGGATGGTCTACTTGGGAACGAGAGGAGTGGCCACTAGACGATGTGTATTATCAAGTTACAGCAAGTGGTACTGATAGTGTACCGTTGGTATTTGCCGAACGGTATCGTGATTGGGTTATAGAACAAAACGAATGGTCTAGAGAAAATAAAATGTTAGACTGGCATAAAATCATTTATGAGCTACATTTAGAATTATCTTCAGCAAATATTAAGCATATATTTTTTAATACCTATTCTAACTTTTCAGCAATTAAAGATACCAGATTAAAGACAGAAAATTTAACTGCCGCTAATGCACAATGCCTTGATTGGAACAACTCGTATATCGGTCCATACGAACAAGAGTTGACATACTACAACTGGTTAAAGAAGTCTGGGTTTGTAACAGCATCACCAACAAGCTATCATTTTAAAGACGATGCTCATAGAGCATGGGCAAACTTATTATATGAATCACTGGGCTCATAAGCAACTACCGTTTAGTTGGCAACCAAAAGATATTACGTTGCAATGGTCCGGGTCCGACCACGCCGATAGTCTATATAACAATTCACAAAAAGATGCGTGGAACAATATTGATATAAGTTATCAATATAATGCACAAGGATATCGCACCAAAGATTTAATTAGTATGTACGATAAGAAAGTAGACATAGCATTAGGTTGTAGTTTAACTGAGGGTATTGGTTTGCCTATTGGGGGTACATGGCCTAGTCTAGTAGAAGAAAGTCAAGATTACCCTATGTTAAATCTTGGAATTCAATGCGGAAGTACTGATACTGTTGCACGTATGTTGACTAACTGTATGGGACTATTTGATATACAACAGGTATTCATACTATGGCCAGATTTTTCTAGGTTTGAAATTTATCATGAAGACCATGTGGAACCAGTGATTCCATCAACTGCTTCAACCAAACATGTTTGGTTTATGGATAAAGAAACTTCCCAAAATAGATTTTATAAAAACCAATTGCTCATACATTCAATGGGTGTTAATGTAGTTGAATTGATTGCTGAAACGGTTTTTAACCCAAAATCTCGTGGTGCACCAGATAAAGCTCGAGATGGACAACATTATGGATATCAAAGTCAACGAATAGTGTCCTGGGAGTTCATTAAAGCATTGACAGCTAAATAATAATATGCTACTATTACTACTATGAGATACCTACTAGTTGATACCGCAAATACATTTTTTCGAGCAAGACATGCCGCCCATCGTCAGAGTGACACCTGGGATAAATTAGGTTTTGCTATCCACGTCACACTTGCCAGCGTAGGCAAAGCGTGGCGGGAACAGAAAGCCGACCATGTTGTATTCTGTTTAGAAGGGCGTAGCTGGCGCAAGGACTTTTACGAGCCCTATAAAAAGAATCGTGCTGTGGCACGTGCGGCACTTACTGAAAAAGAAGCAGAAGAAGATCAATTGTTTTGGGATTCGTTTGACGAACTTAAAACATTCTTAGTTGACAAGACCAACTGCACCGTACTTCAGCATAACGCATTAGAAGCAGATGATTTGATTGCTGGCTGGATACAAGCACACCCAAATGATCATCACACTATTGTTAGTAGTGATAGCGACTTTCATCAACTACTTGCAAACAACGTAAAACAATATAATGGAATAGCAGATGAGCTACACACAATTGAAGGTATCTTTGACAAAAAGGGTGCCCCAGTCAAAGATAAAAAAACAAAGGAACCTAAAAAAATCCCAGAGCCAGCCTGGATCCTCTTTGAAAAATGTATGCGTGGCGACCCTTCGGACAACGTCTTTTCCGCTTATCCGGGTGTACGTACCAAAGGCAGTAAAAATAAAATTGGACTGGAAGAAGCGTTTAAAGACAGAGATTCAAAAGGCTTCAGTTGGAACAATCTAATGTTGCAACGCTGGACGGATCACAACGGTCTAGAACATCGTGTGTTAGATGATTACAATCGCAATGTGCAGTTAGTTGACTTGTCGGCACAGCCAGATCATATTAAAGTAATGATTGCTGAATCTATTGCTACAAATAGTGTTGTAAAGAATACTGCACAGATTGGCACTAAGTTTATGAAGTTCTGCGGCAAATACGAATTGAATCGCATTAGCGATAATATTCAAAACTATGTAGACTTTTTATCAGCAGGATATCCAGAATGAGTACATACACACCAGACCGATGGGTAATTGTTGAATTTGATTACCAAGAAGAAAAACTACGCAAGGTACTTGCAAGTTGGTATGGTGGATATCTTGGCAGCGATAGTTGGAAGCTGAGTTCCGGCATTACTGAAACTATCGAGCACGAAGACCGTTATGAATTTACAAACTATTCCGGTAGTCTGTACGTTTGTCGTAAAGGCTCACACGGAATGAGTGTATATACTGCAAGCATATACGAAGGTTGGGTCCGGCAGTTAGAAGGATCCGGTGATACTATTACTTTGTTAGAGGGTGTATGAAAGACCTAATGATACTTGGCGTGGTGTTTGGTGTTATCTGTGCATGTGTGTATGTATTACCACCGCATGGTACAATTATATACAATTGTACTTGGTCTGAGATCAGTCCTGATATACCAATTGCAGTTAAAGAAGAATGTCGTAGACTTAGATCGGAAAAGAAATGAGCAAAGAAAAACATAAACCTTATCAATGGATTGATGGTGAAACTGCTGATCGTATTACCAGTCTAAATCTCAAAGACTATCGTGCGTATCTTAAAAAAGAATTAAAAGAATGGAAGAAGAACCCAAAGAGTGATGCTAACCCTAAGGGCAAATGGATGCATCCAGAAGATGTAGGCATCAATATGCAGACCATTGCGGCTTTGGATTTAATCATTAGCCATTTTGTAGTAACAGAGGACGATATAAAATGACATTACCTGACGAGCGATATCGTGCTGTTCTTATGACACAAAAATTTCTATTAGAGATTTTAACTACGCCGCGTGTTCCTAAAGCCGTTAAAGATAAAGCAAGGTGGTGTTTACGCCATTATCCAAGCGAATGGGATATGCAACGAGCTGCTGAAGATGCATCAGATGTATTTGCAGTAAAAATGGAACCTGTTTACAGAATGATTAAACAGTACGAGCAGGACAAGGAACAAGAATGAAACAAACACTAGACAAATTGTTGTGCGAGAAGTATCCAAAGATGATGGTCAACCGTAACAAGCCCATGCAAGAAACTTGTATGTGTTGGGGCTTTGAATGTGGCGACGGTTGGTTCAATATCTTGGATCAGCTTATGGGCAATATACAACATCATATTGACTGGAAGGAGAAACAGCGCAAGTGGGCCATGGAATATAACGAAATGGCCGCACAGGCTAAAGCAGGTAACTTTGATTTGTTTGAAGAAAACATGAAAGATACTGTTAGTCTTGAGTATAAAGAAAAACGGCTTGGTGAGATTGTTGCCGGGGACTTTAGACAAGTACCAGAGTCTATTCCACAAGTAACACTGGACCAAGTTAAAGAAAAGTTTGGTACACTGAGATTTTATTACTCGGGTGGGGATGAATACATCGACGGACTTGTTAGCATGGCAGAAAGTATGTCGGCTGTTACTTGTGAGGAATGTGGTAATCCTGGTACACAAACAAGTGGTGGTTGGATTAAAACTATCTGCGAGCCGTGTGTTGAAGAACATGCTAGAGTGCAAGAAGAAACGTTGGAAACTTATCGATCAAAAGGAGTTCTGTAATGTCAACTGTAATAATTTTGTTGGCGCTATTTGGCATTAAACATTTTATTTGTGATTTTGTATTACAGTATCCGTATATGCTTGCGGAAAAAGGCACATATGGTGCGGCTGGTGGAATACATCATGCAGGATTTCATGCACTTGGCACTATGCTAGTTCTATTGATATGTGGCTTGGCCATAGTTGATGTTATTTTCTTATCGCTAGTTGATGGAGTGGCACATTATCACGTTGATTGGGTTAAGCAACAACTAAACAAGGGATTAACCCCAGCCGACAATAAGTTTTGGATTATATTAGGAGGAGACCAAGCAATGCATTATTTAACATACGTCTTTATCATTGGGTTGATTGTAGCATGAGTTATTCTATTGCCAATGGTGGGACTCAGACTATAACTTTAGGAGGAGCCGGTGGTGGAGGTGGCGGAGGTGCTGGTGGGTTCTTTACCAATACCCCACAAATGCGTCAACCAACAACATCAATGTCTCTAGACCAAGACGGCATTAATCTTAAAATAGTCAAGGCCAGTGGCGGTTGGGTTGTACAGGTGTATCAGCTAAATGATAGTGTCTCCGGAGAATATAAAAAACCAGAGTTACACATTATACCCGATGATGTAGATTTTGATAAAGAGTTAGGTAAGATTATAATGATGAGCTGTTTGAAAGGATAATATGACAGAGACCATTGCAAGACCAGTAGTAAAAAATAAGTTTTGGATTGTAGAAGAGGGTGGCGAGAAGATTGCCACTATCCAAGCAATCGGAGAAGGCGGAGGATTTGTTTATGTACATAACAACGAACGTAAAATATATCCATCAATTAAACTCCTGAGTAAAGAGTGTAATGTCGAATTTGCCAAGGTTGAAAAACCCAAGAAGGACAAGGTTGAAGTAAACGAGGTATACGGATATCCAACTACCAGCAGTCGAACGCATAACCAAGTGCTTGATGTTCAACGGTATTTGCCTATCTTTACAAAAACACCAAAGTCTAAAAGTTTCTTTTGTGCAGGACATTATATCATTAAATTTAGTAGCACTTGGGTACGTGCTTTTTGCCCAAAACTTATTACGTTAAATCGATATGAGTACCAAGGTCCGTTTAAAACACAGGAACGTATGCAAGAAGCGATGAAGGAAGCAAATGGCAACTGAAAATTTGCCATTTCATATTAAACTCTTTAATGATAGGGTAAGGGGCATGAATCAAAGTAACGGTAAGATTCTAACCTTAAACCAACAAGAAGCTCGTAGTTTACACGCCGAAATCTTTGATTTGATGGCCACAATTGCACATTTAAGCAAAGTGTCTGATACCTCACCAGTAGTAACTGCAAGCATGGATGGCGGGGCATTTAAGTAAATATGCGTATATAACTTAGCTAAATAAACAGTATATCAAGGATTAATGAAATGAGTCGACCTAAACCAACTGTGTTGTTGGACCACGTAAATAAAACTACCTATAAGAGTGAGCAGGTATTAAACTCTGAAGGTATCTGGGCGGTTTTCTATGACAAGTCTCCAATCAATTTAAAAACGCATAATATACTTGTGAGCTATCCAGGGCCTAAATATAAAAAAGTAAGTTTCTCTAATCCCGGACATGCAATTAACTTGGCCAAGAAACTAAACGTATTATTTAAGAGCGACAAGTTTAGCGTTGTGCTCTTACGTGCCGGTGACCAAATCTTCCCCTAAGCGGCACACTCAACGTCAGCTTACAAAAATATTTTGTATCCAAGCTGAGATACCTATAGCAAAAATTTCAGAAATGCAAAGATCTTGGTGGACTAATCCCACTGACTCTAATAGCCTACGACTAAGTTTAACTGGATTACAGTTTGTCAAGGCCAATCTTAAATTGCAAGGATACGAATTTCCATTAAATGATGAATTGACTAATTTTCATATCCTACAACTAGAACGATTATTCCAGGGTATGTATTATCTGCTTCGTAGACAAAAAATAATTCTATTTGAAGAAGAAGAAGCTGTGATGATGGCGTTGTATGGAAACGATCTAAAAACTTACCTAACACATCTTGAACTAACTCAGCAGTCAAGTTAGTACCTACTAACCTTTTGTTGTTTTATCGCAACATCCTTGGTTGACCCAAAAATACACTCCGCGCTATACTAGTAGTTACGTTAATAACTACGATTGGATATTCTGTGAATAATAAATGGTTGTCGCTAGTGGCCGTGCTGATACTAGTATTATTAGTGCGAATGGATTATAAAAACCAAGAACTGTCCGAGCGCATTGATCGTATTGAACACATTATTATTAACACCGGTTATCGTGTTACATACACTAAACACGATGTTGAATGTTTGGCTAAGAATATATACTACGAAGCTGGTATTGAAAACGACCTTGGCAAATATGCTGTGGCTCAGGTCACTATTAATCGTCTCAAGGCTGGGTATTGGGGCAAGACTGTATGCAAGGTTGTATATGCCAAGGCGCAATTCTCATGGACTTTGAAAAAGAAGCTACCAAAACCTGATGTAAATTTATATGAAAAATGTCATGATATTGCTGTGGCCGCATTAGAAGGCAAGGGTATTAAAGGCCTGGACCGTAGTTTATTCTACCATGCTGATTATATTCCCACCCCAAATTGGGTTGATATTAACCATTATGCTACACAACTGGGAAAGCACATTTTTTATAATCGGGCCCGGGGTAGTAATTTAGAAATTTAGAGGTTGACGTAAAAGAAGTGTTGTAGTATATTATTAAGTATTGCCGATGGACATGTCATAGGGGCTACGCCGGAGGGAATCACAACTAGGGGAATATTATGGCAACAGCCAATTTTATCGCAGTACAACCGCAGTCATATGCGGCACAGCAAAATGCCCAGTATAACCACTCGGGCTCAAAGTTCGTAGATCTTGGCACAAGATTTAACGACACAATCTCAAACCTTCCACGCATTAAACAAACCGGCGCTCGAAGCATGATCACAAATGCCTGCAACGAGTTTATAAAAAAGCACAGCTACCTGACTTGCTTTGAAGATATGGATCTTGCTATTGCTGGCGAGACTTATATGTCAGATATCTTGATTGATATTACCATTCAGCGTATTCTTAATTTGCCTTGGTGTGCAGAAATTTTAACTAATTTCCGCGAAGTGCAAGCTGATCCAATTAAACTATACGAGGTTGTTGCTGGCGGTGATCTAGCAGATCGGTATCCTGTTGGTACTATACTGTTTGCCAGCTGGGACGCTCAACATACCGCTATTGTTTATTGGATCATTGCAGTAATGATCTTTAAGCAAGATCCTAAAAAAGTCAAGGTACCTAGTATTTTGTACAAAGTTAAAAACCGTGCAGACATCCGCATGAACTTTGTTGGCGGTAACAGCGACAAAGGAAAACTTACACTAGACAAAATTGATTTGTTCCGTCAAATGGTATTAGGTGTGCGACTTGACGGTAATACTGAACCAAAATGGGTCGAAGCTGAACTTAAACAACAACATCTCGAGGGTGCTGATTTGTTTGTAACAGCAGAAAAGTTCGGTGATACCCATATGCCTGGGGCAATCAGTCGTATGGCAGAAATTGACAAGTACAGTAGCGATATTATCCGTAAGTTTGCCCTGTATACTACAACCATTCCTACACCACGTTCAATAGATTCGCAGGAAATTGAAATCATGTGTGCATGGTTTAACCTTGCCAAAGAAGATGGTATTGACTATACAGACAACGAAGTAGTTAGTATTGGCAATCATCTACATAGTCTTTTCAATGCCGACTTCCACGAATCTAGTCCGTTTTGGGGCAAAGTACGTACAGCATACGAGCATTGGCATAAAAAGTACTATGGCGGGTTGCCGTCTACTCATCAACCTAAGCATATGAAAATGAATAAGAATTGGAACACAGGTGGTACGTTCTTGTGGCACCAACTTAGCAAAACATGGGGCGGTCGTATTCCGCCACTTAATGCTAGTACACCGTTTATGCCTGCAGTAAAGGACTTGTACTAATATGGATATCTTAGAACAAAATTTAAAAGAAATTAGGCCTAAACGTAAGTCTAATGTTAAACGTAACGACAAGTCCTATGCAGATTGTTTAACCACAACTACATCAGAGCTCGAGCGCCTACTAGAACTATATCGTACTACAGTTTTTGACGAAGATATGCGAGCGAGGCTACTACGTGATAGCATTGATCACCATATCCGTCGATATCATGGATACGCTATCCAAGGCAAGATTAACTCACACTACCATCAAAGGGGTGTTAGTTTAAAAGCCAAGGATACAATCTTTGAACACGTTATCCCAGCGGCACAGGTTCGTGATTTATTAATCGAAAACAAACTATCAATAAATCAAGCTCTTAACGTGCCTACATGCCGTGTATCACGCAAAGGTAACAGTTTGCTCAATGCCCGTGGTATGCACGATCGTAATACAGATCCTTGGAACTTTTTTAAACGCTACAAAACAGGCATGGCAGAATTAGACAAAGATGGTAATACAGTATTTCCCGAGTTTGAAGCATACAACGGACAAGGAATACCCAACCTAGATACGTGGACTTTGCGTGATCATTTTAACTTGTTTGCGATAATTTAGAGGACAATATGACAAATTTATGGGCACCCGAATGTGCATTACCGGATTGCAACGAACAAGTGGGATACCACAAAAAATATAATAGGACAGGGCAACAAGCACCAGGATACAAGTGGAAGATGTTTTGCAATTATCACAGAGGAAAAGGAAAATTTATTGTTGATAAATGGAAACTCGATCAAGGGTGCTCTAACACCGATACACATCACAGTTTTATCTGTACCTCGTATATTACCAAATCAGATCAACTTGATGTAAATCACATAGATGGTAATCGTCATAATAGCGATCCAAAAAATCTCGAGTTGCTTTGTCGAGTATGCCACCAGCGTGTGACCACAGATAACGGACATCACTTAACTAGATACAGCAATCAAGTCAATCTAGATCCTGCATTGTTTGAATTTTAAATGATAGACGCTTACTACGATCAAATATGTCAGGAGTGGGGAGTAATTCCCTCTTCCGATGTATGTACTGGATACGAATCGGTGTTGCCCAGCCTACAAGCATTAAGTAAAGAAGCATGGTTACTTGCCAACGACGCTGGCAAGGAACAAATACAACAAGAAGTATTTGACATCTATCGCCAGGTAAACATTGTTCCTGTTACTTACTACAGCCTTGAAGGTTGCCGCAAACAATTAGTCGAATTATCAAATAAAAAGAAATTAGTCCAAGATCGCACACTTGGCGTTGGCAACAACGAAGGACTGGCTTTTGGCAGATTCTGGTTTCCAAATATGCAAGATGCAAAATGGAATACCAATGCAACTGTAAGCATACGTGCCCGCTTCAATCATGATAATAAACTTAAACGTGCAATTAAGTTATGCTATGTACATCGTGACGAGGGCATTGATAGTGTCATCCCAAAGAATCTACGTAGAGCATTGGAACTAGTCAACGGCGGCACAATACAAAACTTTAAGCCAATGAATGCCAGAGCCATTTGGGAATACATCTGTCCTAGCTTTATGGGTAGTGTGTTAGACTTTTCAAGTGGTTATGGCGGACGTATGATGGGTGCAATGACCAGCCGTATGCGATATCATTACACTGGCATAGATCCAAACACCCAAACATACCAAGGTCTCAATGCCCTTGGGTCGTTGCTACATACATCTGGGTTGGGCTTAGGTTACGAAATGCACAATATACCTAGCGAAGAATTTAATCCAGTTGAGGGCGCATACGATGCGGCTTTTTCAAGTCCGCCATACTTCAATCTTGAAACGTACACAGACGAACCAACACAATGTATGAATCGTTACCCTGGATTGGATTTATGGTTTGAAGGTTATGTAGTGCCTACATTAAAGATGATCTACAAAGGGTTAGCAAGCGACGGCATTTATGCTGTTAACATTGCCGATTATAAGAACGGTAAAGATCAGTTTGCCATTGTTGATCGTTGGAAAGCGATTAGCGGGCAAGTGGGATTTAAATATGTGGAACAGATAGATATGCTACTAAATGTTCGTCCCGGTGTTGGTAATAACAAATTAGAAAAGGCCTACAAGTCAGAAGGTATTTACTTATTTAGAAAAGTGTAGTATACTGATAGCATGTCAAAATTAGCCAGAATACTTGCACAAAATATTAGATCCGGATCCGGCAACCACGGATTAACAGAAGACCAATTATACGAAATATTCCATCCAGTTAATAACGTTGACCAATTGGCCTACAGTCTATACAAATGTGCCGAAGTAAGTGGCAAGAGTGCATTTACCACGCAGTTGGTTACGTTAAGTAGGCCATTGTTATCAGACTTTACAGCATGGCATCAAATTGACGAACCATGGAACGAATCATGGAACTTTGATAAAGCTCACCCAGGATGCTACATATATGGATTGTTTGAAACTGTAGTGCCAGCTGGGCCAGCTGATTTTTTAGACAGTAATGTATTTTACATTGGCGAATCACGTGCCACCAGTAGGCATAGTATGTTGGGGAGACGCACAGATTTTAAAGGTACTGTACGCAATGATCGATTGAGTCCATATGGTTGTGGTACAGCATTTAAAATGCACTTTGGCAAAGATAAGATTAATTACGTGCATCAAGCATATCTGCCAATGCACCCAAGTTACTGCAAAACCACAGAGTTAGATTTGTTAGCAGAATACTACAAAAAATATCAGCAAATACCAGCATGTAACCCACCTCTTGATTCCACTAAAGTAATAAAGCACTTAAAAAATCAGTAAAATCAATGACTTACGTAGCCTATATTTTGGTTGTCCAATAAATCCATTTCGTTTACAATAGCTTCATACAGTTAGATAACGGAGCAAAAATGCAAAATTATGTGCAAATGACAGTTGGTGGAATGCAAGCGATGGTTCCAGTCGAACATGCTAAAAAAGTGCAAAAAAAGCAAGAACTAGTGGCACAAGCGATGCGCCTGCAAACAGGTATGGAATCTTGCACCGGCGTCGCCCACACGATTTTGCAAGAGCAGTTGATGGAAACCATGGGTAAAATCCGTAATTTAAACCGTCGTATTCCCCCGTGCGTTAAATTTATCTAATGAAATCAATGACTTACAACGTCTTTATTTTCGGTTGACCCGAAATTCAGGTCCGTGTATAATGTATACATACAGTTAGATAACAGGAGAAACAAATGGATAAAAGCACGTTAGATTTTGCAGTAAAAAATGAAACTAAATTTTACATTGACGAAACTGATAGCAAGTCCGGTCCTGTGGTTCGTTGGAACACCAGCAATAATATCCCGTTTCAAGACATGTTAGAAGCTTTTGTTAGCCTGGGCTACATTGGCCAATTGGAATTGCAGAACAGTTTGGATCAACGCAAAATTGAAGACCGTATTGCGATCGAAGCATATCGCAAGAATTTTAAGGGCTATGATTCCGAGACATTAGCGGAGATGCGTAGCGAATTTGGTTCTGGTGCTAAGGTAGTGAACGTGCTAACCGGTACGGTAACCCAACTGTAATTGGAGATGCAAATGATTACATCAGTCAAACTGCAAGAGATAATTTCCCATACTCCGCAGACATTAGCCACTGTATTAGATTTTTCAGGTTATACTGGCGCACAATTTAAGAGCGCGGAGTTTATAGGTATCACCAATAGTGGTGAATTTTGCTACAAGGTTGTGTATCACGATGAGTGTGGTACGGGTGAGGCTGTGGGCAAAGTATTTTTGGCTTATAAAAAAGATGGCACAGTGGTTGCTGATTATTAATTAAGGAATAAAAATGGATATTACATTGCGTAAGATAACAGCAACAGAAGCAGAAGATTTGTCGTATAGCCAGGAGTATGCAGAATACATCATGGAGCATAGTGCAGGTGATCGACTTATCTGTAACGGCGACACTTTACTAGAAGCGCAAGAAGATGGATACTTGTGGGAGAGTTTTTTAGATAGCATGGGATTGGAAGAATAATTTTTGGTTGTCCAATAAATCCGTTTACCGTATAATATGTGTATAGTTAATAACAAGGAGTAGTTCATGAAGACGTTCCAATTTGCAGGTTTTAGTCGTGTAGCCGGTGAACTTAAATTTCGCACCGCAATGAGTCAAGCCCGTGCTCAGCAATTGGCCAAGCTCGGCGACACTGATGTCAATATGACTATACTTCCTACACTAATGTCTAAAACAGAAGCCGCTAAATGGTGCTTGACTTCACCTGTGTTTGACAAGTGTGGCGAAGATGTGTTGGCATTGTTTACTACCAATGCAGTGGATGAGAATCCGTTTGTTGCCAAGGCACCCAAGGCAGTTAAAAAGCCAAAGACCGTTAAGGTTACTGTCCCGGCCGCAAAGGTCCAAGGACTCGTCAAAGCTAAGACAGTCATCTATGAGGATGTTGCACCATCACAATCCTCAAAAGATAAAGCAAAGGCACGTGCCGAGTTTATGAAGATGCTCGCGGAAGTGCGCGACGAAGTTGAGCGTGGCGTATAATACAGTTGACCAATAAATCGTAACATCGTATAATAGTTTTACATTAACAAAAAGGAGTTTTAAATGGCCGTGACTGAAAACCGTAGTGTAACCCCAAACGAAGCACGTAGTCGTGTTTTGCGTTGTTTTAAAAATAAGCGTCCTGTTTTCTTGTGGGGTCCTCCGGGAATCGGCAAGTCAGAATTGGTTGCTGGTTTGTGTGAAGATCTCGGCGGGCATATGATTGATATGCGACTGGGACAATGTGAGCCAACTGACATCCGTGGTATCCCGTTCTTCAATAAAAATAAAGAGGTAATGGATTGGGCTCCCCCAATTGAATTGCCTAGCGAAGAACTCGCTAAAAAGTATCCTATCATTGTGTTGTTCTTGGATGAGCTGAACTCAGCGGCTCCGGCTGTGCAAGCGGCAGCTTATCAATTGATTTTGAATCGTGGTGTCGGTACTTATCGCTTGCCGGACAATGTTGTTATGGTTGCCGCAGGTAATCGCGAATCTGACAAGGGTGTTACTTATCGTATGCCAAGTCCTTTGGCGAATCGTTTCGTTCACTTGGAAGTGCGGACAGATTTCCAATCTTGGGAACAGTGGGCTGTCAATCACAAAATCCACAAGGACGTTGTTGGTTACATCGGTTTTGCTAAACAGGACTTGATGGACTTTGATCCTAAATCGTCAAGCCGTGCGTTTGCTACTCCGCGTAGCTGGTTCTTTGTGTCACAGTTTCTTGAGGACGATGAAGCAACCGATGCAGAGCTTGTAGATTTGATCTCAGGTACTATTGGCGAAGGACTTGCTATTAAGTTTATGGCACACCGCAAAGTGTCTGGGCAGATGCCAAAAGCAGAAGATATTTTGGCCGGTAAAGTCAAGGAACTCAAAGTTAAGGAAGTGTCAGCGATGTATTCGCTTACTATTAGCCTGTGCTACGAGCTCCAGGAACAGTTTAAGAAACTCGGTAAAGATAAACTGTCCGACTGGCACGCTCAAGCGGATCACTTCCTACGTTTTATGATGGATAATTTTACTACAGAGCTCGTTGTTATGGGTGCTCGTGTTGCGCTAACCACGTATAACTTGCCCATGGTTCCAGGTAAGATGAAATCGTTTGATGAGTTCCATCAGCGTTTTGGCAAATACATCATTGCCGCAAGTGGCAAGAACTAAGAATCCGTTAGTCACGGTCGGGGGCATTCGTGAGATATAAGTCCTCCGTTTTTATAGTGCTACTGCTACATGGTTGCGCGGCACCAGTTATGTTCGGTGTAGGTGCTACCAGTATAGCAGTAACAGAAACTACTGGAAAATCTGTAACCGACCATGTTGTTAGTACAGCAAAGGAAAAAGATTGCAGACTCTCAAGATATTTTAAAGGTGAGCAAGTGTGCCAAGAAGTAGAAACTGTACGATCATCTGTTACTGTTAGTAGTCCAACAAGACCTATAATAATTGATTCAAACTCAACGATTAAATCGTATGAAGAGGTATTGGTAAGGCGGCGAAACACGTCTTACGTTAAATAGTATTAGTAGACCAATAAATCAAAGTCGTGCTATACTATGTATATAAATTAATCAAAGGAAGAAAAATGGCAAATCACGTAATCCATAATGTTGCAGTAGCAGAACCCGAAGCTACCGCACCGGTTCGTAAGCCCACAGATCCTAAAGTTGATGCCGCGGCACGTGAAAAATTGATTACTGCACGTATTGGACTCTTGCTCAAGGCACCGTTCTTTGGTAACCTTGCAACACGTATGACTCTAGTAAACGGTGACGACTGGTTGCCCACCGCCGCAACAGACGGACGTAAATTTTACTACAATTCGGAATTCGTCAACAACATGCCTTTGAAGCAGGTTGAGTTTTTGGTTGGGCATGAAGTATTACATGCCGTATATGATCATATGGGACGACGCGGCGAACGTAATCCTAAAGTGTGGAACATTGCAGATGACTTTTGCGTTAATGCAGATTTGATTGAACAAAAGATTGGCGAAAAGATTACCGTATGCGGCGTATTGTATGATCCCAAATACAAAGGTATGTCAGCAGAAGAAGTATACGATGACCTAATGAAGAATGCCAACAAAATTAATTTTGATGATCTTGCTAAATTGTTGCTGGACGAGCACTTAGATGGTGACGGTGACGGTGACGGTAAAGAAGGCGACAAAGATGGTAAGGGTCGTCCTAAATTGTCCGATGCTGAGAAAAAAGCCATCCGCGATGAGATTAAAGAAGCAGTAATCTCAGCTGCCAATGCTGCTGGCGCAGGTAACTTGCCAAGTGGCGTCAAGCGTCTTATTAAGGACATGACGGAACCACAAATTAGTTGGAAGGAATTGTTGGAGCAACAAATCCAAAGCACCATTAAAAATGATTTTTCTTTTGCTCGTCCAAATCGTAAGGGCTGGCACATGGATGCTATTCTTCCGGGAATGAAGCCAGGCGACACCATTGACATTGCTGTTTGTATTGACCAATCGGGTAGTATTAGCGGAGAAGATAGCAAGTGTTTCCTAAGTGAGATCCGTGGCATCATGGAAGCATACGATGAATACAAGATTCGCTTGTGGTGCTTTGATACTGAAATTTACAACGATCAAGAGTTTAACAGCGACAATATGAAAGACATCGCCGAATACGAACCAATGGGCGGTGGCGGTACTGACTTTATGGCAAATTGGACTTACATGAAAGAACATGGTATCGAACCCAAGAAGTTTATCATGTTTACAGATGGTATGCCGTTTGGTGAATGGGGCGATGAAAATTATTGTGATACCGTTTGGATTATTAAAGGTAATCCCGGATGTGAGCCACCATGGGGCATTTGGGCGCACTACGAAGAAGAGGCTAAAAAGAAATGAGAATTACTAACCAACAAGCATACGAAACTTATCAGCAGATACAGGACATAAAGAAACTTGAGCGTAGACACGAAGCTCTCCAAGTCGAAGAACGACGTATACACGACCAAATTAAAGCCAACGATGCGGCACGTACCGAATACAATCGCCGTATGGGACGCAATGGACAAAACGTAGATGTACTCGCATAAAGAAAACTATGAAAACTATATTGCATAATGTAAACACCACTGCTGTTCCTGAAAAAGATTTGCCTCTTACTCCCGAAGTAAAACTAATCAATGCTCCGGAGGATCTCGATACAGCAATTAAACGTATCATGGCACTGGAGATGGCGCTTGAGGATATTTCAAGGGCCGCAGAAATTGTTAGTATTACAGGGCAGTTGAGTATTTTAGATAGCTTTAAAAGAGCCGCGGACACAACTCTGGAGTCTAAGATCCAAATTGAGCAACCAGATATGAATGAGAATTTTAAACTTACTGTTATCACCGACAAAGAAGAAAGCACTAGTGCTGAAACTAAATGATGTAAATCCACTGTCCGTTTTTGGGTTGCGACAAGTTGATCATTGTCCCCCGCATTTTGTTGTATTTCGATTTGAAGTATATACCCAAGAAAAAACAATTACAGATTGGATTTGGGAGAACCTCGAAGGGAGGTTCTTTTTTGGTGACGACTATATAAGCACTACTGGGGGAAGTGTGGCAATGCAAAAAATGGTTGGGTTTGAGATTCCGGGAGAAGCTAGTTATTTTACCCTATTGCTGAGCACGTTTAATAGTCCAGAAAACTGGTAAGAAAAAATTTTTCCACTCTGACTGTAGGTAGTAAATATATGCATAGTTTATATTTATTGGAGATACTATGTCAGACACAACACAAACAACAGAGCAAGTTCAGTCAACTGATTCCGTCCCAGCGCAATTACAGTTAGCTGATATTTTGTTGGCAGCACAAGCAATTAGTCTTGCTAGCCAACGCGGCGCATTTAAGGCCGAAGAATTCACACAAATAGGTGGTTGTTTTGATCGCATTACTGCATTCCTCAGGGATAGTGGTGCGCTCAATACGGCTCCTGCTAGTGAACAAACAGCTGACCAATCATCAGCTGAATAAAGGAAAATAAAATGATCAAACATGTCGGAAAACACAACAACAAAAAGATAGTATTACTATGGCGTCAGGTTCCCAACGATGCTCATATGGCTTTAGTGGCCTATAGCGATACATTACCACGTATGATACACGACGAAGTAATGAAATGCTTAGAGAGTGCTGTTGGACAGAATGCCAAGGATTTGTCGGATGTGTTATTCCGCACTATTATGTCCGATGGACGTAATGCCCTTGAAGTAATGCACAAAGAAGGATTTATTAAGAAGGTTCCTACAAGTCAAATTTTGATTACACCGACTGCAAAGTCAAGTGTGCGATTAGACGAATTAAACAACATTCTTGATGAAATGGAAAAGGGCGAAGAGGCCGTGAAGCGTATGGCAGACCTTGACAACAATTCTGGATTACAAACAAAGAAGCGTCGTACAGAAGGCCGTGAAGTTGGCATGCCGCCAAACAATTCTAGTGTTAGCAGAACTAACATTGATGTTGAAGGCACAGACTCCGCAGCAGCGTATCTTAAAGGTACATTGAGCGATACTGACTTAGCAGAACAACGCATGAGTCAAGCTGAAAAAATGAAGGACCAAGCCAAGATATTAATGGCTGAAGCCGAACGCTTAATGAACGAAGCCAAACAATTTACTCCTGCTAAAAATGTCAACACAAAAACCAAAAAAACCACGGCAGCAAAAAAGCAGGCGGCTTAATTTAAACAGTAAAGAGAAATGGGAACGCTTGCTCAAGGAAGTACACAAAGAGCAAGTCCCTGTTGGTGTATTACTCTCTATTACTGTTAATCTCAAAGACGGAACTGCTGTAGATGTTAATGTTGCTGAAATGCTAGAAGAAGGCCAAGATCCCGATTTTGTTGAACATGTTATTAACGAAAAGTTAAAAGCACTGGGAGATATTATTGCGGATGTTGACTTTCATATTAGCGTTGATGCAGTATCAAAAGTAATTCAACCCTTTACAGATAACCTCCTAAAAGACTTATGATAAATGCTATATTTGCCGTAGACCATTATGGCGGTATGGGATTCAATGGCACATTGCCTTGGCCCCATAATGCCGCAGATTTGGCTAACTTTAAAAAAGCAACAACCAACCACGTTGTGGTAATGGGACGGAATACATGGGACGATCCAAAAATGCCCAAGCCATTGCCAGAACGAATTGTGTACGTGGCCAGTAAGCATCCTGTTACTAAAGCAGGTCGTGTAGAAGGTGATATTGTAGAACGAGTATTGGCATTAGAAAAACAACACCCGGATCGTATTATTTGGGTAGTAGGTGGCCCTGCAATACTTGAAGCGTGTGTCGATATATTTGATCAAATTCACTTGACACATTTCAAAGGTTCGTATAAAATAGATACTAAGATAAACCTTAAATCCTTCTTAACAGGATTTAGTATCAGGCACGCTACAGTAGCACCTGACTTTAAATCAACTTTTATAAGATATGAACCATTATTTAGCCGCGTTAAAACAAGTACTTGAGCAAGGAACCCAGAAGGGTGATCGTACCGGTGTAGGTACTATTAGCCTGTTTGGTATGCAACAACGATATAACCTTGCAGAATCATTCCCCGCAGTAACAACTAAAAAATTAGCCTGGAAATCATGTGTAGGTGAACTACTATGGATGATTGAAGGTAGTGGTGACGAACGTAGACTTGCGGAAATCACACATGGTACTAGAGATGGTGTAGTAACTATCTGGACGCCCAATGCTCTCGCACATTACTGGAAACCCAAGGCACAGTTTGAAGGTGACCTAGGTCGTGTGTACGGAGTACAGTGGAGACACTGGCGCAGTTCACAACATGTTAAAACTGGTAGTATTAAAAACGACTGCGGAAGTTACTTTAGTGTGCAAGGCGGTATTCAAGAAGTTGAAATAGATCAACTTAAACAATTAATAACCGATATTATTAGAGACCCACACGGACGACGACATATACTATCAGCATGGAACCCCGGCGAATTAGAAGCCATGGCCCTGCCACCGTGTCATGTTTTAGCACAGTTTTACGTAGCAGACGGCAAGTTATCTTGCCAAATGTATCAGCGTTCCTGCGACATGTTCTTAGGCGTGCCTTTCAACATAGCATCCTATTCCTTACTCACACATATGATTGCTCAAGTGTGCGGTCTTGAAGTAGGAGAGTTCGTTCACGTGCTCGGCGACGCACACATTTATATGACCCATATAGAGCAGGTTAAAGAACAGTTAAATCGTGAACCATTACCTGCCCCGCAACTATGGCTTAACCCCGATATAAAAGATATTACTAAATTTACAATGGCAGATATTAAACTTGAAGGCTACACTAGCCACGGTGCCATTAAAGCGGAAATGGCTGTATGAAATTTTTAGTAACTGGTGGTGCTGGATTTATTGGGCACAATGTAGTACGGCAATTAGAACAAGCAGGACATGAATGCTGTGTACTTGATTGTGTAACAGACTATGGGTTTGTACCACAAGACGAATTAGCGTATCTATATCGTGAACGTGTAAAGCGTATCCAGGCACACATATACCATGTGGATTTGCGAAATGCAAGTGGTGTTGCAAACTGGTTTGCTCACTACAGCCAAGGTGCCGATGCTGTTATACATCTAGCAAGTTTCCCAAGGCAAAAAGTAGTCAGTGCTAACCCGGTGTGGGGTGCAGAGGTTATGGGAACTGGACTTGTTAACCTATTAGAGTTAACTAAGCAATACAATATTCCAAAGTTTGTTTACATTAGTAGTTCAATGGTGTACGGCAACTTCGATGATGATGTAAAAGAAGATTACAATTGTAAACCGCAGGGCCAATATGGCATTATGAAGCTAATGGGAGAAAATCTTGTTAAAGACTATACTCGTCGGAATGTGTTTGATCATGTTATTATCCGCCCTAGTGCTGTATACGGAGAGTACGACGTCGAAGACCGAGTTGTGTCTAAATTTGTACTCTCCGCAATGCGAGGAGAGACACTTAAAGTTAATGGAGCAAATGAAACTCTTGATTTTACGTATGTCGAAGACGCCGCCGCAGGTATTGTTGCCGCAACATTAAGTAATAACGCAATCAATAATACGTACAACATTACCAAGAGTCATAGTACATCACTACTACAGGCCGCTAAACTTGCAATTAAAATTGCTGGTAGTGGTAAGGTACATGTGGGATTCAAAGATGCAGATTTCCCAAGTCGTGGCGCATTAAACATTGATGCCGCACGTAAAGATTTTAACTTTAATCCAAAAGTAGATGTTGAAGAAGGTTTCCAAAAATATGCCAACTGGTTCAGTGATAGCGTTTACTGGTCTACCAAGACAGTACCAAACGCTTAAACACGAATTACTAGAAGCCACTGATAAAGTATTATCAAGTGGGCAGGTTCTTGACGGCCCGTATACAATGGCATTTGAACAGGAAATTGCCAATAGGTGTGATAGAGCCTATGCCATTTCTGTTAATAGTTGCACACAGGCATTAATATTTGCCCAGGGTGTATTGGGCATTGGCGATAGTAAAGTTCTTATTCCAACACAAACATTTATTGCCACATTGAATAGTGTAGTGTTAGCAGGCAACGAGCCTGTATTCTGCGATGTAGATGATAATGCATTATTAGATATTGATTCATGTGATGTGGCTCTTGCTGGCGCTGGTGTAGAGGCAGTGATGTATGTAAATTTGTTTGGTAACATACTTGATTACGATAAACTAAAGTTAGCCTGTAAATTCTTTAACCCCAACAATGACATTGCTATTATTGAAGATGCGGCTCAAAGTTTTGGAGCATCATACAAAGGCAGACCGTCCGGTAGTCTAGGTGACATTAGTGTTTTAAGTTTTGACCCCACAAAGAATTTACCTAACTATGGATCAGGTGGTATGATACTAACAGATGATCCGGATATAGCACAACGATGCCGCGATCTCAAAGACAATGGTAAATTCCTTGGTAATATAATTGCTGGCACTAACAGTAAAATGAGCGAAGTAGATTGTGGTCACATGCTAGTTAAATTAAATTATTTCGACGCATGGCAAGCACGGCGTACTAAAATTGCAGATTTTTATACAGAGCATCTAAGTGCGTATGTAGATCCCATGCTACCAAACGATAATGTTATTCATGCCTGGCACAAATATGTTATACGTGTACACAGTCGACATAATTTAGAAACGTACCTGAGTAAACACGGTATTGAGACCAAAGTACACTACGAAAAAGCACTACACGAATATGATTTAGCCTATGATTATAACAATAATTATAACTACGAAGCTTTTAGAAGTGCTGTTGCACATAGCAAAGAAGCACTGAGTTTACCGATATACCCAGAGATGACTGATGCCGAAGTCGAAACAGTAGCAGAAACTATTGTTGAATATTATGCAGGCGAGTAAATCGTGTATTGAGCCAATCCCACTCGAAGCTTAGTTTTAACTTTTCGTAGTCTCCCCCAACTTCATTGTAGTAATCCACAGCATCGTTTGCACCTTGCAAACAATATTCAGCATACATACCTTGTGCAACTGTACACCAAACACGTAGACGTTCTTCTGTTTCTAATGTAGGCTCTGTGGCCATTGAGTATTTTAGCTTGACTACTTCACGGAAAGCAGTACGCCAAGTCATCCACGCACTTTGATTAAAATGTGCTGTTCCGCTTAGAATAGGAACTACTTCGTGTGCTTGACTAAGAGTGAAGTCAATGCCGGGTGTATTGTTTTCTAACACCAATCTTTTGTTGTAGGCAATCATACCTTGATGTCCGTATTCCAACCCATTTACAGGATTACGGCTATTAAAGATATAATGTTTTGGTTCTTGGAAGTAATCCGGTGACCAAGTAAACCACGGAAAGTCACTGCCCAGAACTTCTAGTTTAGCAAACACCGCAAAGAACCAAGGTGTTGTGCTCTGTCGTGCGGCTTCTTGATATGCGGCAACTCGTCCATTTACCCCACGTACCCATTTTGCACTAGTATTGCTCATATAACACAAATGTTCGTACCACTTTTCTTCATCAGGTTCGCCATTGGATATATAGACTATGTCTAGGCAATCACGGCCTCCTAAGTTGTCGTTTAACAGTAGATTCGTCTCCTCAACGTAAGGATAATCGTAGATTTGCGACACTAAATCTTCCTTGATATCTCGAGGTACTAGTGCGGTCGCACCTGCTACACTTGCACGTATTACAGTACGATCTTTTTTAGTCCATAAGCAAGGACAATCAGCAAACATCAAATCCGGTAACGTTGTAAACATTACGTAAGGAGTTTTAAATTCATGGTTCTTAATTTCGGTTACTAGATCATCGGTGTCGTAAACATGGACCGGCGTATCAAACCTGGACAGCACTTGATCATCACAATAATTAATTACATTAAACCAATCTAGTAACTCTAAGTCTACCATTTGTTGAGCAAAACTAGGAACGTGTATGTAGAACGTATCTCCACGTTTTTGATTACCACTTGGAAAACAATGGATCATTTCTTTTTGAGCTTCACTTGGATGCCAAGTAAAGTCAAATTGCGTATAGTCACATACGCTACTGATAATCCACACGTATTCTGTTGTGGCCAAATTCATAATGCGCTTGAATACATTAAGATGGTTGTCTACGTAGCGGGTACTCTTTATAGTAGGATGGTCACATTTCAACACATCAAATTGATGACGATTGATTGTGGTATTCATAAAGTCCATGTAAAAGATTTGCGTGGAGCCAGCTTTGATCTTTTGATTTGTCATGTACTTTACACCTGCTGTGCCCGGGTATACTGGACCGCCTTCACGTTGCCACTGAGTGGGAAAACGATATTCGTATTCAGGTTCAGTTCGATCTGGGTGCCAACTATAATCAAACTCACTATCATCTATATTGTCGGGTACTGCCCATTTATCTCTATTTGGTAATCTTATAACTTTTTGTTCTGTACAGAAATTCCATTCACGATTTTTTACAGTATCTTTATTTGCAAAATATACTTCTCCGTTACGTTGCCATTGGCTGGCAAATACGTGTACGTAGTTATCTTCCCACGGAGGATTAAGCCAATCAAAATCAAATCCGGTGTAGTCATTGCCCCCATAAATATACCAGTAGCGGCCAGTACGGCACAACTCTGCTGCGTGTTCTAAACTATCAGCAGGTCTTTCAAATTCAAATAAGTTTGGCTTTGGGCCAAAGTAAAAAACATCAAACATGTATAATATCGCTCAGCATTATGAAAACATTTATCAATACTTAAAAACTATTATAACAGATCCACGGGTTGCATATCTACATCCTTTTGGGTCAACTCAACCAGAAAACTTAGAAATCATTCGCGATGATGATAGCGGGTATAAACGTAAAGATCCATTGTTTATTTTTTATGATCAGGAACCATTAAATTTTGTATATAATAAACCATTATTTGATTACATAAAGCAAAACACAATGGGTCCTTATATACTAGTTAGCACAGAAAAACATAGTGCCGAAAAAGAACGTATATGCCAAGAATATAATTTTGCCAACTTGGATTATTTCTTTCATATCTTTGCTGCCACTGATTGGTACCGAGGACACCAGTACATTCCAAATATAGTTCTACCATCTAAACGAAAAATACAAAAAACATATATCACATTTAACAGGCTTACTAGCGGTGAACGTATATATCGTAGTTTGTTTATTAACGAGTTATATAAAAGCGATCTATTAGAATCTGGATACATTAGTTATAGTAAAGAATGCCCTGATGGCGGAAACTTTGCAGACAACTTGCGTATGGGTGTAACCAATCAAAAATTAAATCCAACAATAGTAGAAGAAGCAATTACCAATATCAGTAACATTAATTCTTTAAGAATTGATTTTGCCAAGGATGAATATATCCCAAATCAAAGCATGGTGTTAAGCCCTATTAAAGAGCTAATGGAAAGTTTTGTTTTTGTAGTAACCGAAACATGTTACTGGCAAGACAAAACACATTTAACTGAAAAAATATTTAAACCAATAGTGTTACGTATGCCTTTTATATTAGTTGGGTGTGTTAACAATCTGGCATACTTAAGAGACTACGGCTTTAAAACATTTAACGAATACTGGGACGAAAGTTACGACACAATAGCTGACCCTATACTACGGTTGCAGGCCATAACTAAAATTATAAAATCATTGAGCGAACTTAGTAGTGATCAGTTACAGTATATGCTAAACAAAATGAGTCCAATACTAGAACATAACTACAAATTATTTAATAGTCCAGACTTTGTTAAAAACGAATGGGACCACTTAACTAACTCATTAACTGCTATTTCAAAGCTGTATAAGTTTGAACCACCGTATTCATTGAATCCTAGACTAGGGCAAGCGATTCCATGCTGATTCGTGTATGTAGTACAAGATAGTATTGGCAATTATCTGTGCAATAGCAATGCTGGTAGCAATAAAAAATTGCCCAGTGACCAAGTAACTTATTAAGAATGTACTAGTTGACCCAACTAAGCGCCAGGTCAACGTTTTCCATAATGTGCGATACTTACTCAATTCCAAGACTTTTTCTAATCTTTGTAGCTGAAATGTCAGTTATCTTTTCATCAAACGTTTCTTCCCCGCTAGTATAACCGACCCCGCGACCCCATCCAATGTGTACAATGTTTGGTACTATTTGTATTTCGTACAATCCTTGATATAACGGATCTAGATCTTGCTTAATAAAACTCTTAACTTTAGTTACCTCAAACGGATTGCTACCTTGCCATCCCTGTACATCACGTACTTGAATAATAACTTGACCAGTTCGTTGTAATAGGCGCTCAAACAATGCACGATGTCCATCGTGCCACGGTTGCCAACGGCCCAACATCTGTACTGTTTCTTTTTTCCAATCAAACACAGGCCGGCGGCGATTGTCTACAATATGCTCAGAAATAAAGTCTGCCCACTTCTCTGCATTTTGTTCGTTAATGCGGAAGTCATATAACTCGGGCTCAACAAACATTGCATTTGTATCCGCATAACGGCCTTCGCGTATTGTATCTACCCAAATAGTCCAGTCTGCTTTAAAGTTGTTACGCATTTCAACCAATGGCGCAACAAAGTCACATAATGCGTAGTCTGTTCCGCAAGTCTCTGCTAAGTCATACATACGTTTACTTTGGCGAATACGGCCTGCTTCGCTGAAGTCCCAATCGTTAAACTGTTTACGAACTTCATCGGCATTAAACCATGTTATAGTTTTGCCTGTTGTTTCAATTAACTTCTTTAATTCTGTTGCTAATGTTGTTTTACCTGCGCCGGGTAAACCCATAATTAATATACGTTGTGTCATGATAGTACCTTTATATTATATTGCTGTTCGAACCGATCTGCGTCATTGCGATCATTTACCATGGGTTCGCCACGGATGTTAAGACTTGTGTTAAGTAACATGGGACATCCTGTTACAACAAACCATTTTTCTAATAGGGCCCGTAGACCCGATCCATCTTCGGGGACAGTTTGCACCCTACTAGTATTATCGTGATGAGCGATAGCAGGGAATAGAAGCGGATATTTACATACTCCCACGGACTGCATGTAAGGACTATCCATAAAGCCACGTGGCATATCAAAATACTCGTGAACTTGCTCGGCAAGTATCGCTGGAGCGAACGGTCTAAATTTTTGTCTTCGTTTAATTTCATTTACTTTATCCTTAATATCTTGTCCTCGCGGATCTGCTAACAAACTACGGTTGCCTAATGCTCGTGGACCAAACTCCGCCTTGCCACTTGCCACCCCGACGATCTTGTCCACAAGTAAACTGTCAAGCAAAGCATTAACTGGATAAGGACCAGGAATGTTATGCCCCAGAAAAGCATCGTCCCAAGTAAGTCGCTTGCCATAATGTAGTGCAGCCGCACCAAGGCTACTGCCTGCATCACCAGGGCAAGGCATAATCCATATTTTATCAAAGTAGTCTCCAAGATTTTTATTGGCCAAGCAATTCAATGCTACACCGCCACTGTACACTAAATTACGGCTCCATCCAAAATTCTTTGCACGGTACATTATGTTATATATTAAATTCTCGCATAACTTTTGTGCAGATGTTGCGATATCCATTAAGTTTGCATTATCTAAATATGGCGCATCTGCACCTATATGTAAATTTTGTCTAAAGGTAATATCTCCTTCGTGCTCAATAAGGTTATCTTTCATCTGCGTTGTATACTTAGGCTTGCCATACGCAGACATGCCCATTAATATGTATTCATCTTCGTTGGGGTTTAATCCTACTCGCTGTGTCATTGCGCTATAAAACAATCCAATACTATGCGGATACGTTTGACGCCACAGTCTGTGATATTGTGCTATGCCATCTACATACTGAGCACCCCATATACTAATCGTGTCCCATTCGCCAATGGCATCAATAACAACCACAGTGGCTTTATCAAATGTGCTAGTTTGGAACCCGCCTGCCGCATGACTTAAATGATGGTTAAACGTATATACACGATCTGGAACAATTTGTCCACCCAGTTGTTTTTTTAATATTTGCTGTACAGTAAATTTGTTCCATTCTATGCCTTCTCCGCTATACAGTCTACGTAATTGCTTGGCCCACGGACGTTCATAATATGCAACCACGTCCGGCCCATAGATAGAGATATCATCAAGCAATCCCTGGCAGAAGTTGGGGTCGTTCTTAATTTTGCTGTAGCGTTCGCTATGTCCAGCAAATAAGATTTTACCCGAAGTGTTTATTACTGTTGCAGCGGCGTCATGGAAGCCGGCTGATATTCCTAATATGTTCATTGATGTTTTCTGCTATTCGTTGATGTCCAAGTTCCAATGGATGGCCGCCTGGCCCTTTTGGGCAACTACCGGCTATCTCTGCCATTCCATAATTATCCCACCCTGGGAAATTATTCTTATCGATTTCATTTGCTAGATAACCTAGTCCTTTTAAACTAGAACTTCTATAGTATTCGTTATTAACAATATTCAACATTACATAAGGAATATTGTTTGCCTTTAAATATGACTGTAGCGAAATTACATTTACTAAGTATTGTTGATACAAATACTCTGAGTTATGATATTTGTTTATATAAGTAAGCCAATCATTTCTCCAAGGATGGTCATGAAAGAATTTTGATTTCCCCGAATACCCGGGCCAAAGATCGTATTCGACACCAATGTCATCTTTCCATTCTACCCGGCCTGCGCTGGTCCACCCTACTACAACTAAATCATATTTTTCGTTTGCTATCCCTGACAGTTCAACTATAGTGCGTCTAAGTATACTTGTATTACTACATCCAGATTGCCCTAAATTAACAACATCGTAGTTGATTAAATTAGCTAGTTTGTAGGGCCAAGCGTTGTGTATATCAGATAACTCGTCCCCGTAGGTAAAACTATCGCCTACAGCCAATAATCTTTTTTTCATTTGTAAATAAACGGATCTCTTTTACGTAGCTCTTTGAGCTTTTTGCGATAACGAATTTCCAGTACAATTCTATTGTACCAATTTTTCAACCATTTCATTGAATTGTCCTTGAATTAATTTTGCGGCGTCTTGGTGGGCTTCTTCTAGCGGATGCGTAGTACCCATACTATACTTATTCTCTACTGCCCACTGGTAAAAACCTCTTGGCCCAATAGTTTCCCAATTCTGTGTTCCGCTTGGGAATTTATATATTGTATCTAATTGTATTTGATTATGCAGACTTCGTATGTTGATGTCTGGGGTTCTTAGTATACTATTGTAAAATATTATGCTATCCGAAAAAGAAAACAAAAATGGTATTTTATTTGCAATTAAGTAATTTTGTAGATAAACAATTTGCTTCAACGTATTGTAAGTTTCCCAATATTCTGTTCCGCCCACCTTTTTAAAATACTCTGTGGCAAATGCTGTTACCCCAGAATCTTTTGCTCTATTAATATGGTCGCGTTGTTGTTGTAAAATATCTGGATTATCGCTATGAAATTCTTTTTGTATTTCGTTAACATCTGCCACGTGCCATGCACCAATTGTATACCACGGACTACGTTGTCCTGTGGGGAAATCAAAATAGAATTCATATCTGTTTGGAAAAGTCCATTGCACCACAACTGCATGTTTTATACCTTTTGATGTTTCGCAAGCATTAATGGTATTACGGGCTATTGCTTCGTTGCCTGCACCAGCAACAGCAACATTTAAACATTCCATGTCTCGAGATTTTGCTAACAAGCACGGCCAAGTTGATGTGCTGGCTGTTATCCCGTTAGGGCAATCTTTTAATTCATTTCCAAATATAAAGCTATCACCGGCTGCTATAATCATATCCTGGTATCATCATGTTAATTTGTTGTTCGTAGTAATCTTGGTCGGCCCACGTGTAGTCAAATGTTGCTGTTGTATCACCGGCTGTAATTTGATATATGTCAAGATAGTTACTCAGTATAGGCCATACCATTTTAAAATCTCTTGTCCCAAAACTAGTTTGTAAATCAACTTGCCCAACTGGGTGATATCCATAGTTATATTTTGTATCTAGAGGATCAAATCCGTTGCGTACTAGCCATTCACGAAAGCCAGACATTTCTTTAGTGTGCCACGGATGCGGACCATTGAATACAACATCCTGTGCCCATTCTATATCAAATTCCCCACTATATAAATGTAAATGAGTAATAGCATCGCACGTAGCATCATCAATATCTACCCCTTGTTCATCGCGGTATACTTCGTATAATGTCTTGCCAATCTGTGACCAATGCAAATACACTTCACCAAACTTTCTATCAAATCTAGTTTCATCAAACGTTGTTTTAAGTTCCGCAGGAAACTCTAACCGTTGTACATTTAAAAATGTTGTAATTTGGCTTGGGCGCACCCATTCAGGCAATTCTCGTTGCTTACGCTGACTTAACATTAAACTCTCTGCTTCGTGGCATAGATTGTTTAATTGACGTATGGCAAATTTTGTTTGATAGTCTGCACGTTTGTACCAGTCGCTTAAATTCTCTACTGTTCCTTGTAAATGCTCAAACCTATTGTGTAACAAATTCATAGCAGGTTGATTTGGTGCCAGAGTTTTACTATTACGCATAAAGTATGGAGTATATACTTCATCTATGTAATAATCTTCTTTATCAAAAAAACTGTTGATTTGATTGCAGGCCCAGTTTAATTCGTCGCATATAAAATCAAGATTACGGGCACTATCTGGAAATCCTAAAAAGCAAAAGTTCTTCTCTAAATATTTATTTTGCCTAAGTATATCTTGTAGTGCTGTGTACCAATTATTGGCCATTGGTGTATCGTTGACATCAATTATGTAGGTGATCTGATCTTGTTTGTCTAAGGGGTTACGTAGTACAACATTAACGTGTTTCATATTGAGTTCCACCATTCTAAGACTTGCGGTCGTTCAGCTAATATATCACTCATAGTATATACATCTTTACGTATTTGTTCAAGTTTTAAAATACGTTCTTTGCCACGTATCAACCCATCTTGATATTCATTGGGCCATTGTTCAGCAAAAGTAGGTCTAGTTTTAAGTTGTACCAGTATGTCATATAGAGCTCCTTTATCAATGGAGTGCTTAATTTCGTCTAGCCAAGGATGTAATATTTCCCGGGGTAGTGCCAGCGGTGACATAACAATATCCGGACTAAAACTAAACACTACTTTTGCCAGAACATCAACACCTAACTCTTGGGCGAGCGATTGTATTTTTTGTACTTCAAAGAGTCCCGGTGTAGTAAGAGTGAAGTCCATACGCATCTGGCGGCGGTGACGGCTGTGTTCAACTCCCTGACGGAAGTTTTCAAGCCACTGATCAAAATCAAGACCTGATCTAATATACTCTCCAATTCTTCCCGTTCCGTCGATACTCGCGCAAATCTGCCAGTCACGAATCCCAGATAGTATGTCCCTGTACAAATTAATACCACGATAATCAATCCTACTAAGATTTGTATTGTATCTAGCGTAAACATTTTGTCCGTCCCCAAGTTCGATAATACGTTTCATATACCGCCAATGCTGTTCGTACATTAGAGGCTCACCACCTACCCAATACACCTCTTCGATTCGGTGCTCCTCAACAGCCTGGGCAAATTCTTGCTCAACTTGGGTATCTTGAAAACGTTCAATGTCTTTTTTGATCTTGGGTATCATCCAGTTGTTTTTTGGATTAGAGTAGTCAATCATATCGTGCTGGCGTTGCTCACTTTCCCAGGCACTAGATAACATATCACCACACATACGACATTTAAAATTACAGAGATTACTAAAACGATAATCCCAAGACACCGGCTTAACGGTTGTAAAACCATCACTAGTAGTATTTGCCATTGCGTCTAAGTACTTATGCCCAAAGAGCTGGTTAAAATAACTACGGTAAACATCGGTATTCAACAGTTTATCATTACATACTTCGCACTCGGGTAATTTTTCGCCGGACATCATGCGTTTTCGTACGGAGCGCATATGGTCACCGTTCCAGTGTTCGTCCAGAGTGATAGGTATATACTTGCCAGAACCGGCGCTGGTGTCGATATACTGTTGAAAGTTTTGAGCAGGCTCCCGTGACGCACAACACATACGTCTTTCTGTTTGTGGACTCAAGTAAGTATGAGTCCACGGTGCCATGCATAATGTAGCTGGCCTATCCATTTACAAATTCCAATATAGGATTAACGATATCATTAGTGAATCTACGATTCACTTCTTGTTCGTTGTAGAACCAATTATGATTATGCTGTAGCTTTGACCATGTTGTGGCATCGTAGCCTGTTCCGTTATAATTCTTTACCTGTTTGTGTACTAGTTTAATTCTGTCACTTGCTGTATCGTAACTCTCATCAAACAAATTATCGTATGTGGTAAACCCAGCATCTTTAAGTAGTGCCAGGGTACCTCTACAACCTAGCATTAAAAATGGATGTTGCAATGCCAGTGGCTTCATTGTTTTTTCTGTAACGAATATTGTGCCCGGTGTAGTAAACATCTGCGATTCAACTGCGACAGAAAGTTGTGTCTGGTTATACCAGGCTGGGTTTATATAACGATCCCACCGTTGTGCTGTGTTGCTGTCACCGGGCATTCTGATACCTCGCTCAACATAACTATAAAAACTATCTTCTAAAATATCATCAAATACAGTAAGTATGTCGTCTCTAAAAGGTCTTACTAAATTCATCATTAGCAAGAACTTCTTTTTAAACTCTAGTTTCCTAGAAATAGTTTTGTAGTTATTAAGTTTATGTTCGTAATACCAAAAGTACATTGGTACTTCTATTATCCCTGCTGTTGGCTTTTTAGTCTTGGCACATATAAACTGTAATACATTTTCCTGCGAATGTGTCATACTAGGTTGCATCTCTTGAAGATTTTCAAATACTACCAAGTATCCAGCATCTATTAATTCGTCTATAACAACTTTGTTTTTATTATTGTATTGATATGAATCGCTAACAAAGACCGTTGATGCTTTATCATATCTAGTATGTCTATCAAAAAACGAAAAAGTAAAGTGCTGGTCTATGATACTGCGAAAAGCCGGCAGAGTTAATTGCGTATAATTATCGTAGTCCCAAAATCCAACTAAGTTAACTTTCATAACCCATGGCCTTTGCTATTTCTGGATGTGTAGTTACCAGGCTTTGTTTTCTAAATTCATCAGATCTTTTCATTTCAAATAAAAACTTACTGCCATCGCCGGTATTACCATTTTTAATAAACTGCACAATGCGATCAATTTCTAATTTGTGTTTAGGTACAAAGTTACCGGACTCTAATTTTGCTATAACTAAATCTTTTGCCGCTTGTGTCATTGTTCCAATGTTTTGATGTTTTGGATCATGTAACATATTGAAGTAATCGTAATTGAAATTTTGTCGTGATACCCACTGACATAGTTCTTCTAAGTAATAAACATTTTGTGTATTAATAGTCATGCATACCTGTGTAGTTATATTAGTCACACTATTACGCAATGCTTGAAACTTTGCTATGTTTGTTTCTACTTCGTCCCACTTGGCACCAAATCGTTCGTATTCAAATCGTGCGCCCACATTGTCAATACTAAATGCTATTTCAACATACTTAAACTCTTGCCATAAGTGTATATACTTGTCGGGCCATTGTGTGCCATTGGTGTTGTAGTGTATTTCTATGTTTTTACTGTATCCTTGATCCACAGCATATTGTAGTAGCTCAAAGTGCTCGGGAATCATAAACGGTTCACCACCAGTGAATTCAAAGTAACGAACTTGGGGTAGCATCTCTTTCATGTCGTTCCAAAACGTGTCGCTATTTTTATTGCGTGGCCATTGCCCTTGCTGTAACCAAGTGTAGGCTATGTGTTGCTTACGATCAGGAACGTGTTTGATATAGCCCATTTCTTCTTGAGCCCATGAACTACTGGACCATGATCCGCATATACGACATTTTAAATTGCAAATATTACCTAATTTTAAATCAACAAACCAAAGTTGATCCGGGTTATCGTTTGCAAAATCTACATTGACTATTTCGTGCTTGAATCTAACTTGCGTGTGCATACGTTTACTAGTACGGCCAGCATCTTCTTCTTCCCAACATCTTTTGCACGTTTCTGGTTTTTCTCCGGCACGGAATTGTTTACGTAGATCTTGCATATACTCACTACGATATATAGTACTCAATGTATCTACGTTTAGGTCGTACTTCTCACCATTGGGCTTGGTGATTTCATCTGTGGCTAAACAGCAAGGACGTACAGATCCAATTGGACTAGTTTCTATACTAATCCACGGTAACATACAAATTGTCTTAGGTAGGGGCATATTTTTTTAGGTCAGTTAGTTCGGGGAATACTTTAAAGAAATCTTCGTTACGTACTCTGTCTATAGTATTATTATTTCTAAAGAAGTCCGGTAATTGATTGGTGCTATCCTGTTGCATCATAAAATTAATAACACCCTTGTATCCACTGGTTGCCCGTGTCAACGAATCCAAGGGCTCTAACCAATTGATATGTTCTTCTAGTTTGGCTTTTGCTTGTTCTTTTAGGTGTTGTGGTAACACGTCAACTCGATATCGGAACGGGTGCTGTAGTATATTAATGTTCCAGTCCATTGGACGTAGTAAGCCAAGTTCAACCCACTCTCTATGAAAGTCTGTGATGTGTAATACATTCATCATGCTAACTGTGCTACTAACATAGAAATCAACGTTGGGACAAATCTCCAACATGCGTTCTCTATTTTCCACAGTTTCTTTCCAGTCTTGCCCTTTGCGTATATATTCCCCACGAGTATAGCTACCATCTAAACTGGCACCCACACTAACACAGTCAAACAGTTTCCACATTTCAAGTACATCGCGACCTTTAAATTTAAGTTCGCTAAAGTTTGTATTATAAATTAAACGAACATGAAACATTTCTCGTTTAACTAACTCATCTAATACTTTCCAATGTTCTTTCATAATAAGTGGTTCACCACCTGCCCAGTATATCTGTTCAAGGTGAGGAATATGCTCTTGCATCTGTTCCCACATATCATTTTCGTTCTTGCCAGCATACATAACCATTGGGTGCTTAGGATCCCATCCTGCGGCCTTTTCGTCTTTATACCAATTGCTACTAAAGATACTGCCACAGGTACGACATGCAAAATTACATAAGTTACTAAAACGAATATCGTAGTAACGTAATTTAAAATCATCGTATTGTCCATCAGGCTTAGTATCATCTACTAACCCAACTAAGTGACCAAAGTTTTTATTACTACTCTCTCGCATACTGAATAAATTACTTTGTTCCTGCTCGTAACATTTAGTACACTCTTTGCAAGGCTTGTTATCAAGCATATTAGCCCGCATTTGTTTTAGCGGATCTTGATTCCATATCTCTCGCATGGTGTTCTTTTTTAAGTCACCAATTGGATGCTGTGGTTCACTTAAACAACACGGATATGCACGACCATCAGGAAAGCCATGCATATGAATCCACGGGATCATACAAAATTGGTCGCTTTTAATTAGCCTATTAAGTTGATCGGGTCGTAGGTCTTCTTCCTTGATGTATACCGGTTTGCGGGCACCGTAGTTATAGTTCTTATAATAATTTTCTATCTTATCTGTCATAATGAATTGTACCAACTTTCTAATCTAGGAAATGTTTTCACAAAGTTTTTATTTCGCCGTTGATCGTACTGTACATAAAACTTTTTAAAGTCTTGCTGTAACATTGATTGTTCTGCTGATCCGGTGTGTGGAGTTTTAACTACATCAAGATAATCAATAAGTCGTTGTAGTTGGTTAAGTTCCATTTGATGTAGGAACTCGTTATCCTTATTGGCATCAAACCAAACTTGTAAATTATTTTTGTATTCTGTGCGTATATCGTCGGGTAATACCAAGGGACTTTGGAAACTAGGAAAACGCAATATGTTTAAAGAAAAATTAGGAAAGTCATTTCCATTCTCTTGTTTCCACTGTACTATAATATTGAGTAATGTAGGCAAGCTATCCAGACACAATGCGTTAATGGTACACATAACATGTAGGCCGCGCAATTGATTACTTTGCATTAGCTTCTCCATATTATCTGCCCAATCTTGCCATACTAAGCCATCACGTATATACTCGGCCTGTAATCCTGATGCTTCGTTGCTGGTGTATAAATCAAATTCAACGTCACGAGTATTTTTAAGTAGTCTATCTACATCAACGTCGGTTCCAAGATTACTATTAATTGCTAGACGTGTATTACTACGACCCTTATTGGTTTTAAACCAGTCCAATAATTTCCACGTGTGTCCCGACATTAGCGGCTCACCACCTGTGATTCTTAATTCTTGCAATGTCTTATGTAAGTCGGATTCCCACCATTTAAAGAACGCTTCGATGTAGGGGTTAACTTCGTTTATCTTAAAGAGCTGACTGCTATCATGTGGATGGGTAAAGTGATTACGGCCATCTGACACTAACTCTGTGTATGGTCCGTTTTGTTTAATATCTTTTACCCAGGTAGTTGAGAAAGCTGGGTTACAATAACTACAAGCAAACTGACAGGTACGATCAAACGCAATTTCTAAAGTTTTAAGATTAAAATCTTTGCTTGCTGGTGTGCGGTATGCTTCTTGTAAATCTTTGTCATCATATATAACTGTCTTATACACTCTGTCACTTATATTGTCTCTTCCGATATCTTCGATCTTCCAACAATATTCACATCCGCTAGGTCGTTCACCCTTTTGCATTTGCTCACGTTCCATCTTTTTACGTTGAGTATTGTGTAATGCACTTGGATTGCTTTTAATGGCATCAATGTCTATCGCGTGTGGCAATGGATGATGGCAACTGGTCGTCTGACCAGATCCTAACCATATAGTGGCATTGTACCATTTGGCCGCGCAGAAACTATTAGATTTAACATCTATTACTCTACGTTTATACTCTAGGTCGGTTTCGTTATTAAGTCTCGGCATTGTTCTAATTCCGGTATATAGTCCACTAGTATAACATCTCTTGATGCATCTAGTCTATCATTAAATTCAAAAAACTGTGTTAGCTGTAAAATATTTGTGTCTGAATTTTCCATTTGCGTAATTGCACTATCAATTTGACTCTTAAAAACTTCATCCTTTTGGTATGTTTGTAATTCTTTTATCTTAGTCAAATTTGTAACAGCCAATTTCTTGTTGGGGAAGTTCCAGGGACGTTGACTAATTGGATCTATTAGAAAACTAATATCGTATCTAGATGCTGGATAGGTATTTTCTAAAAACTCAAATATTGAATATAGCTGTCCTACGTTGTATATAGAAACAACCGTATTAAAGGTAATTTTTCCATTGGTGATATCATATAATGTTTTTATGTTTCTAGTGAACTTATCCCACTTAATTGGCCATCGTATATATTGGTTAGTATTGCCATATCCATCAATACTAATTTCAAATTTTAGATTTGAAAACTGTTTTACCAATGTTATAAACTTATCACTAACCACAGCGGCATTGGTATTGATAACTATTTCAAAATCTGTTTTGTTTGCGTTTATACATTTTTGTAAAAAATCCACCAATGTGTTCTGTATAGTTGGCTCGCCGCCTGATACATATATACGCTGTACTGTTTCTAAGTTAATTATATCGTAATTGGTTTTTGGTGTATAACCAACATCGTGCCCTATTAGATTTATCTTAAAATACTCTCGTGCAATTAGATTACTAGTGTATGGGTTACAACTACGACACAATGCGTTACATTCGTTATTAAGTCTAATATCATAATCAACTATGGATTGCTGTATTATGTCGTCTGGTGATTTTAAATTTAATTTGTTGGCCCAATTAATGGTATACGTCTGGCGTGGACTAATTACGCCCTGGTCGTCAAGATTATAACAATATTCACAGGTACTTGCCCGGACACCATCAATCATTTGTTGTTTAACTGCATCAATATCTATCGTGGTCGTTTGAAGGAATTTATTGTTTTCCATAAAACAACAACTTTTAATTTTATCTTCTTTTTTAAATACTGACACAAACGGCATGGCACATATACTTTTGTTTGTTGTTACCAATTGTCTAGCAGGATTACTCATTTTAGGATTTATAAAATCCACCGTTGCTATACGTTCAACCCCGTGTGCTAAATTAATAGTAGTATAATAATCATTGATATCTTTGTATGCTGTGGCTGGTATATCAAGTACCGTTATTAAAACATCATTAAAATTTATCACATCTTTTAATTCTTGTAACTTGATATCGTATATACTTGTATGATATACGCCCGATGCTAATATGGTATTGTTGTCAAATACGCCGTGATACTTTAACCCATGCAGCTGGGCAATATCTTGCGCCAACACATCGGCATACTCAGTACCATCCCCGATACATATAATAAATTTATCGTTGAGCATGATATTTACATTCGTCCCAAAACTCTTTCATCTGTGGGAAAGTTTCTAAAAAATTAGTATTGCGTCGGAAGTCGTGTTCATTAAAGAAACGATAAAAATCTGCACGTTGTGACTTAATATAAGAAGGATCTAACTTTTGGCCTTCTTTCATCCAATCAATATCTCTACGCATACGTTGTACTTCGTAATCTTTGAAGCCGTGAAACGGATCTTCGGGAGTTTCTAAATGCAACTCCATCCAATCCGCTACACGTTCTAATACACCAATATACACAGGCGGAAGTATTTGTAAACTTTGCCACTTAGGTTGTCGTAACAACGGAGTATCGAACCAAACACGCTGATAGGTTGTGCTGTGTGTTCTACGTAAACTTAGGATATAATCTAATTGCTGTTGTAACCCAAGCACCGATAAATTATTCATTGTAATAATAAATGTAAGACTATTACGATAAGGAACTTCAGTTAAGTAACGGTCAACGTAAGTAAACAACCGATGAAAAGCTAACCCATGTCTAATATATTCGGCATGGGCAGGAATACCCGAGTCTAAACTAACATACTGCATAAAATGTTCAATTTGTGTATTACATAGGTTTTTTACATAACCTAGATACTTTTCAAACAATACAGGTTCTACACTAAAATTACTGGTTACATCTAAGTGCAATTCGGGATTAGGTAATGCTAATACATAATCAAATACTCGGTACGTGTTCTTATCCATTAGCGGTTCCCCGCCGGTCATACGAAAGTGTTTTAGTTTTGGATAAAGGGTCGGAAACCAGGCCCAAAATGCATCAACGTAAGGATTATGTTGGGAATGTGGAATAGGACGATTACGACCAACAAAATGACTGGGATCGTTATGAGTTGTACTCGTCGGGAATCCCCCAAACTTGTCCACTTCTCCTTGCCAGCTCGAACTAAACTGGGGACTGCAATAACTACATTTAAGATTACACGCATGGTTAAAGTTAACCTCGACGTATGACGGAATAACGTCCTCTTCATTTCCGGTGCTTGATCGAATAAGTTCATAATCTCCAGCCGCCCACGGCTCTCCTGATCTATAATGTCTATCGCTTAGGTTACCTAAGTCCTCTTGTGTCCAACAATAGCTACACTCCTGGGGTCTTTCATCCTTTAACATAATAACACGTTGCGCTTTCTTGTGCTCTGTGTTATGTAGTGCTCCAGGATTATCTTTTAATATACTTGCATCAATTTGATGTAAGGGAGGATGGTAACAGCTATTATTTAACCCCGTGGGCAAATGCAGACTCACTTGTTTCCACTTGGCCAAACATAGACCCTTGCCAAGTTTAGCCTTCATTTGCTCTGCAGCCAACATAAAATCGCTTTTACTCATGTGATCCTTGTTGCTATTAATTTTGCGTAGGCTTCATTTGCCTGCTCGTTAATGTACACTTAGTTATTTCTTGGAGATAATAAGGCCACGAGTCTGCACCCCTGCTCATTGATGATCCGTTTACTAGTATATTCATTCTCTAGCCATTGGCCCTTTATTTTGAAAGTTTGATTTGTAATGGTGCTTAAAAAATCGACTTTCATCTGGATCCATGTCCACAATAGGTAATCCCAATCGTGTGCGTAATGTGTCGCCAACATTCTTACATTGATCTGGACCATCTTGTTCAAACGATTTCCATAATAGAGCAAGAGTATCAAAGTCTTGTACTCGTTTATAATCCCAACCTTCTAACATAATCATAAACGTACCAAGTCGTGCGCCGTATATGGCCCAGAATCCATTTGGGTTATCGGCGCCGACTGTCTGCCAAATGCATAAATTATCGTAGTTACGATTGTTAATACGCTTTTCAAATTCTATTAAGGTTGGTTTAACTCCGCGGTCAAGACACATCTTAACTCCCTCGCGGAATCCTGCTCGCCATGCTTGGAATGGTGTGGCGTCTGGATATGTTGTGCTATAGCAATCGGCCATAGACCAGTAGTTAGGGTAAAAACAAAACTCTACGTCGTTAGCGGCATCACCATCGGATGCTTCGTGTGTACACATATTGTTGACAAATTCTTTAGTCCAACAGCTCATACCACCGTTACCGTACATTAGTCCGTTAATAGCGTTACGAGCCCTCCAACGAAAAACGCAAGAGTTATTAGTATTGTCAAGGGCCAGTTGTAAATTGAAAAACTCAGGATCTGGAACATTGTCGCCATCAACAAGAATAAAGCGGTCTGTATCACTAGCGTTTGCAGCCGCTTTGTGAGCGGCGTCACTTCCTTTAACTCCGTCCACTCGCTTGGCCCACGGGACCATGTTTTGGATTTTAATCCAGTTTGTTTCTTTGTTTGGTTCGTCATAAGTTAAGTATATGCAGTCTAAATCCGCAACATCAATTATTTCTGTAGGCATAATGTTCAATCTCGTTATATGTTTCTGTTTCTTCTAATAGCAACCCTGCATGGTTTTTTACTACGGTGTGACCATCGGTTGCCAGTATTAATTTAGTTAGGTATCCAGCATCTATTTCAATTTTGTTAAGTTTTCCATTTACAATTTCATATTGAAAATAGTTATCGTATGTGAGTTTATCAACAATTAAATACTGCCCAGCTTCCGGGTGATTGGACATACTACAACTAGTTATTTCGTTTAGTTCGTTGTAGTATATTCTGTATTCAAATGTTACTGGAATAATTGGCTTGGTTAGGGCATCAACTTCTGCCCAAAATTTAAGTTCTTCGGGATTCATAATATTCAATTAGTTCTTTGGTGGCATACGTTTTATCATAATAGTGTACAGGATCATATTGGTTTATATTATTAATTCTAATAATATCTCCGTCTCTTTCGCTCATAACAGTTTTTAACCAACTACGTGAATCACTCCATCCTTGTATTCCAGACTTCATATGAACAAAGTTTATAAAATCTATACTGGGTGCGGTGCATGTTTCCTCACCAACTAATAATGCAGTGATAGCATACAATACATCTGTGCTCGGAGTATCTTCTCTACAATTCTTTAATGTATCTTTAATATTGTACCAATTATTAAATACATGTTTTGCTGTGTTAAAAAAAGTAAAGGCTTCTTGACTATATCTAAAATACATTAATCCATTGTACACATCCGGCAAATTATTATCATCAAAGAATTTTCTATATTTTCGTACATCAGACAACTGTTGACGATAATTCTTTGTGCCGGTGCTTAGACAAACATTTTTTAATCTAAACGCATTCCACCAATGATCAATACTGCGAGTAAACAACAAATCACTTTCTAACTTTATAGTTTCTTTAAAAGGTGTAAGCCAGAAAACTTGATATTCGTTAGCCAACTTCCAATTACTGGAAGACTCATTATTATCACTGGGTAAATCAATAATATAATCAAACACATTATTATGACGTTCATTTATTTTTTCCTTTGTTACTGCATCCACTATTACTGCACACGAATTGTATTTCTGTGTGGCTTTAATATTTAGAGCCTGTAAGTATGCAAGTTCTAAATAATCAACTTCTTTGGTATTTTGTGCCAGGGTAACAAACCCTCTTTGTTCTTTATGATTCACAATGTTGATCTACTAATTGTTTGAAACTATCTGTTACTAGATAATTTTTATCCAGTATATGTAAATTTTGTTCCGCAACAACGGTCGTTAAGGGCCATTTATCGGTTGGCCCTTTGACATGGTTAATTTTTAAAAAGTTACCAAACGGCACAATACTTTCTATATCGTGATATACACTGAACATGCTCCACGGAATACCGTGTTCCTCGTTTAATGAATACCCACTTAACATATTATTGGCAATCGTAAAAGCAAAATCGTTTCTAAAATTCCCCTTACTAATATTATACAATGACCTATAATAATTATAATTCCGTTGTACTCTACCCACCAAGTCAAATAACATTTTTGCACGTTCTGTTTTTCTAAACAACACAACTGTGGCCCAAATAAATGGCAATCCAGTTTCGCCCATTACATCTGTACTGAGACCATTATTTGTTGTGTTGTTGTGCATTAGTTTATAATCAAAGTCTGTTGAAAATAACTTTAATAAACTATCATCAAACACAAGATAATCAGTATCTAATAAAATTGTTTCATCGTACGGACTAAGTTCATATGCTAGATATCTACCAAAGTTTCGCCACGGTACCTGTACATAGCCAATGGTAATACGTGTATTGGCTGTTTTATCTGCTGTAATTCTAATTACTTGATCATAGTTAAATGTAGGCGTTGCATCTAAATCAGTAATCAATGTAATTGGTAATTTTAAATTTTGTGCAATTAGCCTACTGGAGTAATCTGCTATACCAACATAATCAACGCTGGTATTAAACGCAAATACAACTACACCTCTAGACTTTGCGGATTTTTTTAAGTTCGGCATGTTGTTGGTGCCAGGTATTCATCACCTGTTGATAATGTTGTTGTGCTTGAATTAAAAATACTTGTGCATCAACTTGAATAGGATTTTGATATGTGTCTTCTAAGTATAAATCGCTAATTGGCCAAGTTGAAACAAATGCTAGTAGCTCCGGAGTTATTTTAAATAGTCCGCCATTGTGTGCAAAATGCAAATCCGTTTGGATTTTTTCTCTCAAGATACGTTTGTTTGCTTGATAGTCAGTGGCGCGACGAATTTCGGTTGTAAGAGTTTCTATTTCGGTCATGTGATAGTAAAAGAAAAGGTGTAGATAGTTAGTATACTATCATACACCCCGGATGTCAACCAGCTATTGCTATTAGCTAATAGTCGGAGTTCCCCAAGTATTACTTAGGTTTGTTGATTCTGGAGGAATGATGTCAATTCGATGATTCCACGTCACGTTAATGGCTTTGTTACCAAAATCTGATTGTAGCGCACCAGAGTATACAACAAAATCAAGATATATAACACCACCTGGGTTTGCGTCTGATCGTAGATTACAATATACATAGTCACCACTATATGGATAACCTGTGCTGGTAACTTGTACTGCTGTTTGCCCACTTGTAGTTAGATTGTAATAGCCAAGTGCTGTATTGTTAGTATTTAATGTGCCAAGCGTTCCTGACCGACCATCGTTGGCATTATGGCGTAGGCCCGTTAAATTAGCAAAGTTTGTACCAATTACTGTCACCCAGTCTGCTGAACGGCCTTGGCCGTTATTATTTGCAACACTGGTTGTGATAAAATTTAAATATCCACCTGCATTAAAAAAATACCTAGCAGCATTTGCACTACCAAACGTAATAGTTCTAGTAAAAGACCAAGTTTGAGCGGCCGCTGTTGAGACCGATGTAAAATTTGGACTGTATGTGCCGCCAGTGATCGTTGTTCCTTGTCCCGCGGCTTTGTTAAGTCTATTGGTATATGCTGTATTAACTGCTGTAGCTAAAGTTGCCAAGTAGTTAATAGTCGACCCTGCTGTTGTTGCGCTAATGCCCGATCCAGCACCAGATTGGTGTACTAAAATACTGTTTAATGTATTAATTAATGTAGCCCATTGCGTAGCCGTTACCGTTCCGCCAGCAGAAACCGTACTTAATGCAGTCTGGCCATACCCAGCATTGCCTGTTCCAGATGCCCAAACGGTATTCAGTTGGTTTGATCCGTTTAGAAAATTGTTATAGTCAGTGGCTTCAATTAAGCCAGCCGATGAATATGCCATGTTCGTATCCTGTTAATAAGTGTTACTATTACTTATGACGTTAATTTACTCTTAATGTCATTTAATTCCATTCGTAATTCTTTGATAGCTTCGACGATCAACGGAGCAAAACGCTCATACTGTACAGTCAAGTACCGATCGTCAATTGGAGCTGGTTTAACAATCTCAGGTGCTACTAATTGTGTGCTTTGGGCGCTGATACCCATTTCACGTTGAACAGTATAGCCCAAATCTTGTGCAGTTTGATTAGCTTCGTAGTAAAAACCTTCTAAACTACATATTTTGTCCAGTGCATTTTCAATTTTACCCAAACGAGTTTTTAGTCTATCATCTGAGTAGTACGCTGTAATATTGTTTGTGGCACGTATTTCGCCGGCGGTACCCGAAGCAGCCGTACCAACACCAAGACTTGATAATTGTGTACTTGCAAACTGCACAGCGGAACTTGTGCTGACTGCTTGCCCAATGCTAAAAGTTACTGCACCTGTTGCGCCTGACACGCTAACACCAGTACCAGCTACAGCACTTGATACAAAATTACCGCTTGCATTATAACTACCACCCAACGATACTGCTGTACCATTAATGGTGATACTGCTATTTGTTAAGGCGCTGTTTGGAATGCTACTAAAATTAGTTCCGGCAAATGTTGGGCTTGCACCGCTCGCAACACTTTGGTTAAATGTTAAACCACCATTGATTGTAACGTTGCCGCTACCCGGTAAAAGTATAAAATTAGATGCATTATTTACACCAGTACCACCAAATGATGGTTGAACGGCATTGCCTCTCCATGTTCCACTACTAATTAGGCCAACACTGGTTAAACTAGACGCTGTTGTTAAGTTTGGCTGAGATGCTGTGCTTAGTGTACCAGTTAGTGTAGCACCTGTATTACCAATTGTGCCAGCTTGTACTGTACTTGCAATTACTCCCTGCGTTGCATTTACTGTTGTTGCTATTGATGTTACTACATTTGACGTAGTAGCGGTTAAGGTTGAAAATGCACCAGTACTTGGCCCAATGTTACCAATTGGTGTGTAATTAATTGAGCTAAAACTTGCGCTACCACCAAGTGTAGCAATTGTGGATCCGTTATACGAAGCATATCCGGTTAATGATGTATTACCGTTTGTACTTAAATTGTAAACATTACCTAGTGTAGTGATGTTTGGCTGTGACGCTGTTAATATTGTACCACTAAAGCCGGCTTGTGCAGTAATACCACCTGTAGAGGTCATTGCTGCAGCCACTAACGTTGATGTGTTTATAGTTGTTGCTACCACGTTGCCGGCCACGGAGCCACTCAATGCGCCGTTTATAAATGGTGCATTAATTGTACCAGCAGTAAGTAATGTTGCGTTGAGTGTTGTTGCGTTAATAGCCCCAGAAGGATCACGTTGTACCAATGTGCTGGCAGTTGCATTAATATCTTGTGTGCTTATGCCCCAGGCCGGAGATTCAATTGTACTAAAATTTAAACCTGCCTTAATTGTACTGAAACCCGGTAAATTACATGAAAAAGTATCCTTACTAAGGATAGCATATATTTTACCACTAAATCTAAATTGTATAACAATGTGGCTGGCATTAATTTCACTAGACGAACTATCTGCCATCAGGGCCGGAACAGCGCCGGTGTCACCTGTTGCTGGAGTCGCAACTGGACCAACTGTAATCCACTGACTGCCGGAGTAAACTTTAAGTTGCGTGTTAGATGTATCAAACCAAAGGTCGCCACCAATTGTACTTAGGTCGCCCGGAGGAGAGCTAAATGGTGCGCTGGTTGCGCCAGTTGAAATTTTCCAACTTGTACCCGAATATACTTTTAATATATTGTTTATGGTATCCCACCATAATTGTCCCTTTAGGGGATTTGCTGGACCCGAAGTGTTAGCAAAATTCTCCAACATTTTAACAAAGTTTTCAGCAATAAATTGGCCATACCCAGCATAATTTTTACCAACTAGTACTATACTGGTATGAGAGGTATCAACTTTCCCATCCGACAGCCCGCCTGGTATTAATGTGCTTCCGTTAGTTAAGTTAATTGTATAAGACATATTTTATATTTATTTTTAAGTTAAGCTATCTTTTGTATGTAGCATAATGCATAGTATGGTGGGCGATTTTCGTGCGGCTGATCATCACCAGTTGAATTTGATACATCCGAAATACTTATAGTGTGACGGTGATCACTTACGCCATCCATTGATACCCCAGTGCCAATGTTACCTGTTGTAAATGTAGTGCCTGATCCATTTGCTACGTTACCTGTTGATTGTCTAAACAGTCCCGGTATTGTTGTGTCGATTACTTGTCCAGTAGTGTGTTTGTGTCCCGGGTCGCGCAATACGTGATTGTGTGAGCCTGCTAGTGCTGTATTACCTGTGATTGTAAAGGTATGTGCGTGTGATGGTATTTGTGTTGAGTTCAATGTTACTGTATTTAAACCACCAGTTGAACCCACTGGGTATGCAGCACCTGCGCCAACAATAAATAAATCTCGTAAATCTGGTACACCGCTCTCACCATTACATAATTGCCAGCCCGCTGGAATATTAACAGTTAATCCGCCCCACATTACAATCATGCCTGTTGGCATAACTGAATGCACAAATGCTGTTGTTGCCAGGGTAGTATTTCTAGTAGTCACTGCTTGTGTTGTTGCTGTAGCCGATGTTAATGTTACTGCGTTTGCTGTAACATTACTCATTGTAACATTGTTGATATTTGCACTGGTAATTAATGCATTACCTGTTGAAAAGTTTGTACCAAATAAGTTAACAAATGTACCAATAGCATTAGTAGTAGAACCACTGGAAATAACCAAATTGGCCACGCTTAAATTAGTAAAGCTACCTGTAGTGGCTTGGAATGTTGTTATACCTGTTATGTTGCCGCCGGTTATTCTAGCATTGCTAGAAACTATATTACCGGTAGTTATAATATTAGATGATATAATTCCTATATTTGACGTAACTGCTGTTAAATTTGCTATTCCGATCATTGCTCCGCCGGTTATTTGTGCATTGGCTGTTACCAATGTACCAGCAGATGTAAATACTGTGTTTAAGTTTGTAATGCCAGTTATTGTTCCGCCAGTTATTGTAGCATTACCGGAATATAAATTTGTAACAGTAGATGTATCGGCTGTTAAATTTGATACACCAGTTATTGTTCCGCCAGTTATTGTAGCATTGCCGGAATATAAATTTGTAATAGACGCAGCTGTTGCTGATAAACTTGTTGTTGTTACTACCCCGGTTATTGTACCCGCTGTCACTGTAGTTGCTGTAACATTTCCAGTTACGTTACCTATTAATGTGCCACGTAATGTAGTGGCAACAACGTTTCCGGTTACATCACCAGTAAGGCGCCCTGTTACATCACCGACAATGTTTGTGTTTAACAACGAGTTACTAATAGAATTGTTTAATGTAATTCCAGAATTAATTGTCGGGAATCCAGAAATTGGTGTTGCTGGTTGAAATGCTGTGTCATTATTAAATGTTGCTAAAATAATGTTTCCAAATTGGAGTTGGATTATGTCGTGTGTTATACTACTAGTAACACCATCAGTTACTGTTACTGGAATGGCACCACTAATGCCTTGTTGTTTTGTGTATCCGGGGCCAATTAATTTATATGCTCCGTTGTCAAATAAGAAAGTTTGATTCGTCCCTGTATTAAACCAAATATCACCTGTTTTTGATTGTACTGGTTGTGTTCCAGAATTTGTAACTCCAGCTACTGGTAAGTATCCCTGATTTGTGTACACGTTTAACGTTTGTGTACTCTTGTTAAACCAAAGTTGTCCCTGTAAACTGGTACCAAGTGGTGTTGAATTTGATGCAAAATTTTCCAGTAGAAATACCAAATTCTGATTGAGAATTCTTCCATACCCCACATAATTTGGGCCCGGAAGGCTTAAACCGGTGTGCGTAGAATCTAGATAGCCATCAGCAATAGTAGTTAATGTTGATCCGTCACTTTTTGTAATTGTATACGCCATATTTTATTCTCTTTATACTATACTTAGCTAAAACTGTTCATTTTAAACATCCGACTGTTTTTTTCTTTTGTACAAACTTACCCAACATTTTGTAGCGTAGCTTTTTGATACTACTGCTCCAACTAGCATAAATCCAGAAATCCAAATAATAGTACTTGGCAGTGAAATTAATGCAAATTTCTTCCCCCGTACTAGTTTGGTACCGTTATTGAATGCCCAAGTAATGTACTTTGACCACAGTGAATCATTGCGTTTCATGTTTGGAACAACAATTTTAGATCCCAACACTTGATAACCACGTCTAAATGTTTCGCCCCACCAAGTATTATGTAGATATTTTTCACACCAATCAATTAAATCAAACTTGTCTTTTTGTGACCATATTTGTTTTTCAGCCAACGCAGACGAAATAACACAACAGCCACCGCTGTCGGTGCCCGGAGTTGTAACTGTTCCGCCACCGCCCTCGGTGCTTGTACTGCCGCCGGCGCCGCCCGATGGGTACGCTACCATTGGCGGAACTACAGGATATCCCCATGCAATTTCTACCGCTCCATCTGCTCCACCACCACCACTGGAATATGTTCCGCCAGGCGCACTACCGCCGCCGCCACCTGAGCCGGCGCCGGCTCCAGCTGTTCCATTTGGGGCATCTAAACTTGAGCTGCCGCCAACACCAAACGCAGAATCTCCGCCAGCACCCCCTACGTCAGCTGGATTAGCATCTTGTCCCGGTAATCCTCCCGGTAATCCTCCTAGGCCACCTATTGCCATTGTTAGTCCTTAAACTATATCTGTAGCTTCTAATGCAATTAGCATGGCATAAATTTTGCCTATTGCCATTGAATTATCGTTTGTTTTTAATCCACGAACAATATCTGCCACATATTGGGAATAAAAAGACTCCCAGTATGGAATTTCGTTACCGTGTATAGCTTTAATTTTATGTACCAATCGTTCAGATCGAATGTAATAATCAACTACTTGTTCTTCAGTTAAACTAGACCGTAAATTTTGTAACAGCAAAACATCCGCATCATCAAAAGGGTTGTTGTTAAACTCTATTGCATTATAGATTAAACAAGTATCAAGACGGCTTAGTAAAGTAGTGACACAATGTTCTTCATCGTCCCCTTCTTTACAGACATCGCAAGATTCTCTGTTTTTTAAATATTCGTCAATGGTTATTCCCATTATTTTTTTCTCCTGTATAAGTTTATCCAACACTTAGTGGCGTAGTCTTTAGTGACAACTGCACCAACTAGCATAAATCCAGAAATCCAAATAATAGTGCTTGGTAATGATAACCAAGCAAACTTTTTGCCCCTGACTAAATTAGTGCCGTTATTGAATGCCCAAGTAATGTACTTTGACCACAGTGAATCATTGCGTTTCATGTGTGGGACAACTAATTTTGATCCCAACACCTGGTAGCCGCGTCTAAACATTTCTCCCCACCAAGTATTATGTAAATATTTTTCACACCAATCAATTAAATCAAACTTGTCTTTTTGTGACCATATTTGTTTTTCAGCCAACGCAGACGAAATAACACAACAGCCACCACCACCACCACTGGCACCTTGTCGTGTACTTTGACCACCAATACCCGGAGATCCACCACTTGCCGATATTTGCCCGGCACGACCTCTAACTGTACTTGCACCACCTATGCCACCTTGCGGTGCTTGCGATGTTTCACCAATGATTGCAGCACCCAGTCCGCCGGCGCCAACACCTATTGTGAGTGTTTCGCCCGGTATTACTTTCATTTTTTGTTCAATGTAATATCCACCCGAGCCACCACCACCGCCACCCGAGCCGGGTCCAAATGCTGTGCCGCCACCTCCGCCACCTCCACCTGCAGACATGTTAACAGAGATCTCATGGATGCCCGGTGGTACTTTAAATGCATATGGCGCGGGGCAAATCCAAAAATCAACTCCGGCACTAGGATAAAATTGATACCAAACGCCGTTTTCTTTTACATATCCTGCTTTTAAATCGTTCCATTTTGGTGTTCCGCCGGGCAAGGTAGCACGAACACTTGGTGCTGACACCTCAACCCACTTGCCATTTTTCTTAACAAATATGCCACGATCTTTTGATGACATTATGTTATCCTATGGTAAACCAAAAATCACCATCGTCGCCGGCAGCATTGTTTGTACTAGATATTACGCTTGATACATTACCCGGCAAGCCTGTTGCCACTGTAAAATTAAATTGTTTACCGGCTATAGCAGAAGTAACAAATCCTGTTGTGGCTATTTTAGTGCTGTTGTCGTTTGCATCTGGAGTAACTGAGCGTGGGTAAACATTACCGGCTAATGTAAACTCTGGGCCTGCAATATTAGCTTTTATTGTTGTAGCATTGAGTAAATTTGTGGCCGCTTCTGCTTTGTTAGTGTCAAGTTGAGTTTGATAATCCTGTTGCATTATGTATGCTCGAGTATCAACATATTGACTTGATGCCGCCAATGAATTATTTGATTGCGGTGTTAATGCCGGTACTTGTACTACCCCGGTAAACGTTGGGTTATTAATTGGCGCTAACAAAGGTAATGAATGTGCCAAGACACCAATGTTTGCCACAATACCGGCTACATTTGCTGTAAGTGTATTATTAACTGTTGTTAAATTTGATGATACACTTGTAACATTGGCATTAATTGCACTATGTACAGCATCAAGATTAGCATTAGTTGATGCAACAACCACTGTTATGTTGGCAAAGTAATCTTGTCGTAATTGATCAACTGATGTTTCTAATTGGTCTGTGGATACGCCAATAGCTGTAAGAGTAGATGATAGTGTAGTATCAACATATCCTTTAGTTGCAACGCCTTTAGTTGATATAGGGTCTCCGGCTACATATAATAAACCGCTGGATCCATCTATTACTAATGCTTTGGTATTTCCTGTTATTGGCAAATTTACATAAGTTTCAATATTACCGGAAAGATATTTATTTTGTAATACCAATGAGTTATTAGTAAATCTAATATTTGCATTAGTTAATACTAAATTGCCAGTTACAGCAACATCTTGTGCAAATGTTTGATTAATATCTTGACGTGCAAAGACTGTTGGAACTAAATTTCCAACAGTGACACTATTTGTTGCTGTTCCGTTGAATATACTATAACTTGGTATGTTAACACCTTTACTAATATTGCCAAATCCGTTTATAGCATCCGCCATTGTAAATGTAGTATTACTGGTAATTGACATTAAATTACCATTTTTGTAATGATTTACAACTAGATGTAGTACCGACGATGTATCTAATATAGTCTCAACTATTGCGCCACTTTTACCTTGTGATGCTGGTGTTGCTGGGCCAATTGTAAACCAAGTTGACCCAGTCCACGTTTTTAATTGTGTGTTGGTTGTATCCCACCACTGGTCACCAATGTTTGTTGCAGTAGGTGCTGCGTTGGCTACAATTCGACCATTAACTTGAATAAACGTTGCACCATTGTATACTTTTAATAAATTAGTGCCAGTGTCCCACCACAATGTTCCTGTCAGTGGAAGAATGGCCGTTACACTTGAATTTGGCGGTATAGAGGCCGCAAAGTTTTCTAGTAGTCTAACAAAATTTTCGTTTTGTACTTCGCCAAAGCCAGTGTAGTTACGACCAATTAATGTTAATCCAGTGGTAGTATCAGCGGTTCCATCTAACAATGCGCCCGAGGGCATTGTAGGGGTTACTAATGCACTACCGTCACTTTTATTAATAATATAGCTCATAGTTTATCCGTTCGAACTTAGGTTAGTTAATGTTTGAATACGCACGGTATAATCAATTTGAATAAGTCTGTTAAGAGATTTTTGCACTGGATGGAATACTACGTGTGTAAGCAACAAACCAGTTGATGTTAAACCTGTTGTATTATCAGTACTGCGGCCACGTAAACCCAATTCGTCAAACACATACTCTCCGTTAATTGTTTGGCTATTGTCAAACAATGCCTGACCACTTGGCTCACCGTAATCTAGTAGACAACTAACTAAAATGTCAGTATAAACTGTGCCCGGAATATGGGTAACAGCCATTTTATTATTAACCGGATCCGGATTGGCTATTGCTGTATTATCAACAATTTTACTGTATGTTGGATTATATAAATTTGTATTTTGCCCCACTGTATTAGTTGGAAGATATGTAATAATACCAGTTGGGTCAACAGATGTCCCGCCATTACCAAACGTCATTTCGTATATAAAGTTCTGGCTTTTATTTGCAATAGAGTTTGCAAGTGCTATAGAGAAATTTTCATAGTGAATTGCATTTGGTTTGTCTATAAAGACTTCCCCAGTAGTAGGATCATGTATTTTAATATGACCCCGTAGGTAAATTCCAGATGATTCGTCTGGGCGTTTTTGTGTATTTTCCACTACTTGTTCCTCGTTTTGATCTAACTTTGTATTCATATCAGTATTTATCATGGTGTATATCCTGGCGATGCTTTCAAGAATGTAGCTTGTGCTGTAACGCTGTTTATTAGTCCCGTTCCATCTGATGGTGTTGATCCACCCAATGTGTACCAAGCATTTGCTTTTGTTACTTGTGTGTTTGCTGTTACTGTTACGTTACCTGCAGAATTAACAGTACCAATCACAGTCGGTTGCCCAATTACGTTGGCAGAATTTATTGCACCATTGATTCTAATGGTATTGCCACTTAAATTCGTTACAGTACCGCTTATTTTAATAACCGCTACATTTGCTGTTGATACTACGTTACCCAATACTTTTAAGTTTGCAGCCACTGTAGCATTACCAAAACGTTGTGTTATGTAATCACCAATGTTAGCTGTAATATTAGATGTTAACTGCAATTTCAACGATACGTTTCCAGTTGATGTATATGTTACATTAGCAGAGCCAATGTTGCTTTGGTATGATGCCGAATACGGGATTTCTTGCGTTATTCCCGAATCAACAACACGAGCATTTGCAGAATGTACACTATTTGGGCTTGTACCATTGACTGCACGTCGAATACGTCCCAATGAGTTAACGTTTATCAATTGAAGATTTGCTGAAATATTTGCAAAAGTTTCATGATATACATTACCTGTGGTTATATACGTGTTGGACTGCACATTCCCATTTGTTAATATAATATTAGCTAGATTTCCATACGATACCAACGAACCTGTGTCAACTAATAAGTTTGATGTCCACGGTACAATTGTTTCCTTTGCATAATTTCTATAGTACGCAATCTTTTCACTATTGATGTATACAATACCAGGAATTGCCAGAGTTGGATTTGGTGAGGGCAATTTTGTTGCACTTGTAACGTGAATAGTATTGGCCAGCAATGTTAAATTAGAACTTAGTGTTGTGGTATTTGCAGTGGCAATACGATAAAATGTATTGTGCGTATCGTCCATTCCGCTGAATATTCTAAATGCATAATCATTTGTACCCGGGGATACATTTGAAAATACTTTAATAGTTAAACTATCAAACATACAGCCCGGGACTAATTCTTCCGGAGCATGGCTACTAAAGACTGTTATATATCCGCCACCATCAACAATTATTTCACTAGGATCAACTCCCAGTGTATCTGTATATTGACTTGAAATAATTGAATCAATTGTGCCGCCTATAAAAGTATTTCCGTCAACTATTACGCCAGGGTATGCAATACCCGGAGTAGTAATTTTTAAATCTATGTTACCATTGTATGCAATAATACGATCACTTGAATTTGTAAATGTATCTGCAGAAATAGTCGACACATACGAGATTGGGAATGTAATGTTAGATGATATTGTATGTGTATTTGATAATTTATACAATTTATCTTGCATAACAATAATTGAATTTGTACCAATCACTTGCCCAACATTGGAGCTAGTTAACGTATCCCAGAACACAAATGTATTTGGATTTGTATATGTAGTACGATCAAATTTAATGTCTGTCCTAATACTTCTAACCACATTGTGGCCATTATTACTACCATCATAAATGTTACGTAATATTGCACGGGCTCTGGCACCGGTACCAGCACCGTTTATAGTAATAGACGGAGTAGAAGTATATTCTTTACCTGGATTTGTTATTACAATATTTGTTACACCGCCGTTTTCGTTTAGCACAGCATAGGCAGTGGCACCACTTGAGGCTGCTCCTTCAATAACAACTTGTGGAGGTACTATATACCCTTCTCCGCTGTCTTCTACTAGAATATCTACTATTTTATATTTGTAATTACTGTGCCATTGTGAGTATATTCCGCTAGTCAATAAAGCAGAATCGTACGGTTGCTCACCGCTTGGGCTTCTATACACTTGTAATACTTCATCCCAGTACGACGGCAAATCAAAGTCTGTAATATCACTACCGTATGTATCGTTACCAATATAGTCAATAACAAACTCTCGCACAACAGAACGATATGGTTTAACTTCTTCTATATAGCTTAGGTAGAAACTTTGGTTGTCAGGAATATAACTTGGGAATTCTTCTAACTTACGAATACGCTGTATTGCGGTAATAAAGCTAGTTTTAAATATCCAATCAAGATTTTTTTGTTCTGATAAAATGTACTTAATAGTAGTAAAAAACACTTTGTTAAATTTATCAGCTAAGTCATTTATAAATATTTCATTTTGCAATGCTGTTAAAATATTACGTAATTCTAAGCCCGGAATCACACCAGTACTAAGTTGAACAGTACCAGCTTGTACTCCAACAAGTTCTAGTATACCAACAGTATTAACATAATACACAACAAATTTGCCGTTACCAGCATCTAATACTAATATATAGGTATTTGGTACTAACGTTAATTTACCTAAATCAAGTTGAGTATTAACTGTTACATCCGGAGTTGATGTTGGATCGTATGAACTATCGTACCAATCGGCATACGACCAGTATAAATTAGTTTTATATGCTTGTATACGTGATAATACAAAATTCTTTGTAGAATTCAACGTATATATTGTCCATTTGTTTTGTTTTGTAATATCGCTTTCAACTAATACTTTGTATCCCACTGCCAAGGTTGTGGTATCTAGATATGATAATTCAATATTATCTGTTACTGCTTCGTTCCACTCTCCTGTACCGGCTGCTGGCGCAATTTCTTCGGCATTTAATGTTGTTAAAACTTTACGCTCTACTACAGGATAATCTAGTAGGTATTGATTTGCTAAAAGTAAATAATTTAGTAACGCCAATTCTTTATCTACTACCATAGTTTGACGCGGTCTAATATCTAGTCCGTAACGTTGACTAACTGGTAATAATGGATCTGGCACAGCGTTTCCGGCACTATCAATTCCAGCAATACTATCTACTAACTTATTAAGTATATTTGGTGGTATACGGCTAGCTGGATTTCCTTCTTGTACTAATGCATATTCGCTATGAATTAAATTTGTGTCTTCTTTATGTGTCGAGAAATGTGCTACACTATTTTGTCCAATTAATTTGTCTGTTATGTTATATAATGCAATAGAATTATCTTTCATTACTGCTGCATATGGCACATTTTGACTTTGCGGATCTTTAATTACATTTGTTAATCCAATGATACTATTAGTTTTTCCTATAGATGTAGCAACGGTGTTTATACCAGTTACCCAAAAATAATATTTAACATGGACTGATCCGGATTCGGTTACGTACCCATACGTACTATACCGAGAAGTACTATTGTTAGCATATAACGGAGTACCTTCACCACCAAATTCTACATACTGGCTTGGACGAACGTTACTCTCTACCCATTGGTATACATCGATACTACTTCCCGGAAATAATTTCCCCCAATTATTTAATCTATAAATTAGAGGGCCTTGCTCGTAATCTATGTATCGTGCAGTATCAAGATTCCACCAAATTTTTCCAACTTGAGTTGGCCCCCAATGGTAATCGGCGCTGGTTGCTGTGGGGCCAACATTGTACGCTGCAGGATCAATTGCACATTGGTAATCAATGTTTTCTGCAGCAAAATTTAATAATTTTCCTTTTGCGTGATCAACATAGTCAAGTGCGGCTAAAATGTTATTATCTGTTTTATTAAAAATAAGTATTCTACCAATGCTATTAGTATCTACTTTAGGCTGTTGTTCACGAGTCATTGTCCATGCAGTTGACCCTGTTAGATTATTAAACAGGTAAACTGTACCACTGTTGGATGTTTTAATTGCTAAGTTTGCATATCGTTCATCGTGTCCCGGTGCACCAACAACAATTACATTGCCAACTATGTCTACCGCTGTTCCATATAAATCTTGTGCAAGTAGTTGCGATTCAAGTTGCTGTGTGTATACATAGTGTCCCACTGTGTTAGTAATAGTACTATCAATTA